>Ga0105248_10000440_pt1 | contig 47167 bp, 40 predicted proteins | sample KBSS34metaG_FD_81524 | JGI IMG/M metagenome (GOLD analysis project Ga0105248, IMG submission 81524) | Switchgrass rhizosphere microbial communities from Kellogg Biological Station, Michigan, USA - KBS S3-4 metaG | ecosystem: Host-associated > Plants > Roots > Rhizosphere > Soil | place... | reverse complement strand
GCCCGTCGAAGTAACTGTTGGCGATCGCGATCAGCACCTCGCGCGATGCCCGCTGATTCTGCGGCACGGTGCGGTCCGGCGGAGGCTCGGCGATGAACCCCGCGAGGTTGTAGAGATTCCCGCCCGCAGTTCCGCTTGGGCCCAAAGCGCCCTGGCGAGCAATCACCCACTCGGCTTCCGTAATCTGGCGATTCTCTACCCGCAGCCGCAGCGTCGCGATGCCGGTCGCCTGGCCTTCCTTGATCAACCCGAGATACGCGGCCTGCCCGCTGACCGGATCGAAAAACTTCCGCTGAATATCGCCCAGCGCCGTGATCGACTGCCAGATGCCTGTTCCCGGGCGAACCACCACGCCGTTATCGGTCTGCCGGAAGCCGACGAACAACGGAGCCGCGCTGGTGTCATGCTTCGCCACGGCGTTCAGATACTGGTCAAGAGTTGTCTTCAGACACGCGCGGTCGCACGTCTGTGCGGACGCGATGCCCGTCGCGAATGCAGCGATCAAAATAAAACGGGCAGAATGCATTAGAAAACGGACAAAATGCATTGGCAGAAACCTCCGCCCTGCATTCTGCCCCAATCTGTACAGTGTTTGCTACGTTACTTCGCCCACTTCTCGTGCTGCAATGCCCGCGCTGATCATTGTTTCAGCCCCTATAAATTAGTGAACAGGAAATCCGCGACGTTCCTGCCGACACTGTCAACGCGATCACCAAAGAGATGACCAACTCCAGGGACAAAGCAGGTTTCCAGAGGTTGGGGTAGGCTCTGCAGCCACGCTCTCGTGGCCTGCTCCTCGCTGCACTCGTCGTGTTCAGCGAAGACGATCAACTTACGTCACGGCCTGTTGGAGCTTCTGCTTGGGTCGAATATCGAGCGTAGAGAAATCAGCTGTTGGTTCACTGGTTCGGCTCCTGAGCCCACATGCATCTAGTCCGTCCTCGACGCAGTGATTCCCCAAAAGCGCGGCGGGGTTTACCGAATGGCGTAAGTCCACTGTCAGTCAGTTGCTGCCAAGTTGCAGAGAACGACGCGCGTCCCCATGCCGCGCCAGATTTCCCGCGAGTAGTCGCGTTGCGTTTAGGAATCGCCCATTGCCTGGTTAACCGGCATTACGTTGAGTTCCGCGTTTCGGATCGGGCCGGTGAGCCGTTTTTTCTAGGGCTGGCCACACGTTTCCCCAGTTAAGTCCGACAGGCTGCGAGGGCGAACAAAACCGCATGCGATCCGTTTAACGTCCTGTGGCTGCGGGCACCGGCAGCGCAAATACGAAGCGTTGGCCGTCGACGCTGATGTAATTTCGGCGACGTTGCTCGCGGATGGCGCCGGTTGAAGGCAGGAATTCGGGGTCATCGTCCTTGTGACGCACTGCGGGTTTCGACTATCCTCTCTGAAAAGGAGCAGGGTTTTCAGCGTGCATTTCAACACGAGATTTCTGGCCGAACCCGAAGGTCTTCGTTACAACGGCGGCGCTCTGGCCTATGCCGTGATTGGCTATGCCGCGGGTTTCGCGGGTCTGTTTCACAGCGCCTGGGCTGTCAACCTCGTTGCGACGGTTCTGCTGGCGCACGCGATGACGATTGCGGCGTACCTGATTCATGAATGCGCCCACAACCTGGTTTTCCGCAACGCCCGCCAAAATGCGACGTTGGGGCGGTTTCTGGCCTGGCTGTGCGGCGCCGCCTATGGAACGTTCGAGGACATGCGCTACAAACACTTCCGTCATCATGTCGATGTCGCCGATGTCGCCTGGTTCGATTACGAGAGATTCTTTGAGGAGCATCCCTACATTCTCAAAACGACACGGTTTCTCGAGTGGTTCTACATCCCGGCTCACGAGCTGATCATGCACACCATCATGGCGTTTACCGCGTTCATCATTCCCGAACGCAGGAAGCAGCGGCGTCGCAATGTTGCGGTCATTCTGATTCGAGGCGGCGTGTTTGCCACACTCATCCTTTTCTTCCCACGGGTTGCGCTCATGTACGCCGTTGCGTACATGTTGATGTTGACGGTTTTGCGCTTCATGGACAGTATTCAGCACGACTATGGGTACAGTCTGACGCTTTTCCAGCCCGGCGCAGCCCCCCGAAAGGGCGACTACGAATGGGAGCAAGAGCACACATTCGATAATCCGCACACGTTCAACGACAGTGTTCTTAACTGGATCACGCTGAATTTCGGCTTTCACAACGCGCATCACTCCGACATGATGACGCCCTGGTATCGACTTCCGGCAAAGCACCGCGAGTTGTTCGGCGATGATCCGGCGAAGGTGATCCCGTTGTGGCCACAACTGAAGATTTTTCACAGGCATCGGGTCAACCGCATCGTCGGTAATCACACCGGCAACGAACCCTACGGCCACGACTACCTGATCGCCGCCCGAAACGCCCAGGTCTCCGGCGGCAACGCGGCGTCGTTCCTGACGGCGTTCTGAACATCACACACCAACAGACGATTTTGGAAGCTATCATTTCCAGGCCATGCCGCTGATTATCGGAAAGCAGACCGTGCCCGATCGCATGATCGGTTGCTGGATCCGGCGCTACATTCAGTTCTCCGACGGCGCGCGGGAAACGGCCACCCGCGTCATCTGGGTACAGACCGCGTCCGGCATGGGCGACATGCGCATTCGTGCTGACCGCCCAGCGCTGCGCCACTGTGTGGAACTTGCGGATTGCAGTGATTCTGAGCTACTGGTCCTGGCGGAGCAGGATTGCTCGTGCGCGAGGACAGTCCTCGATGAGTCCACGACACCCCATCCCACTGCAACATGGCCTCGGGGCAACGATGGCTTTGCGAACCAGCCGGTCCAGAACTTTCCGGAACCGGGATGGTTTGCATGGCGTGAAGCGGGCGACTGCATGATGGAATGGGCGCCAAGCGGCGCCTATGAAGAGGAGTGGCGCTTGCAGGCGCGTTCGCAGGACTTTGCGATGCATCTGGTTCGCGCGGGCGCTACCCCTACCACATGCCTGTACATCGCCGGGGATTACGCCATGATGGCCCGGGATTGTAGCGGTAAGGCGGAACAGAAGAAGCCACTACCTGAAATCGTTGCCGCGCGCTTTCACTCCCGCGCGGCGGCAGAGATGTTGTTGGATGGCGAATTCTCATTCGCGCGGCGGCAGAAGAGTCAGAGTTATGAAATACAGCTCTCGTCGTTGCCGTGGCGGGAAGGCGTGCGTATCGACCTCAGTTGGGCCGTAACCGCGTCCGGGGATGGCGCGCACAGGACCGACCCGGATGGCCAAATCTGGAATGTGGAGAGTCTCCGCACACGCCCTTGAGCGAACCCGTACAAATCCCCTCAATGGCCATCGAATGCCTTGCCAGATGTTGTTATCGAGGTACGGCGGTGAGAATTCAAAAGTTCTAGAGTTCCTACCACCGTCCCCCAAACCCCAAAAGATACTGTGGCGCGGAATCGCGACGCCGCGCATGTACTTACTTCGGCAGGCTAGCGCGATACCGCGCCGCGACCTCGGGGTCGCAAGCCTCCGAAGGGGGCGAGAACTGGAGGTCGGGGCGATGGTCCCACTGCTGCGTCAATGTAGCGGGCTTGGTGAGATACATCGGATCTTCGATTGTGATCTCGTAGCGCAGCCGAGTGCGTTCCGGGGTGAGCGTCAGCCGTTCGATCGTGTGCTTCCGCGAGCTCGATGGCACGTTCCCGCCGTTGCCGGAAGCGTTCGGCTCGTAGGTAGTCGTATCGATCACGAGCGTCTCGCCTTCCCAGTGCCCGATGGAGTGTCCGTGACGCGAAGGTTTCACGCCCGACGGATGCTTCGCGTTCATATGGACTGTGCGCAAAACGTTGTCGCCCGAGTTTTCGAAGTGCAGCATGACCTCGTTCTTACGGATCTCGATTGAGCGCATCTCGTCCAGCACTGCTAGGAACGGTACGGGTTCGACAAAGCACAGTCCGTCGGCGACCAGCTTCTGTTGGGTGGTACGGGCCTCCGGCGTGATCGGAAAGCGCGCCATGGCACCGAATGCGGCGCCCAGAGCAGCACGGTTGGGAGCCCAATGCCCCTCGAGACTCTTGGCCGGGGTCAACGTGCGGTTGCGGGTATTGGACGCGTAGAACGGATGTATCTCGCCGTCCTGAGTCGTGACATCGAGAATGCGGACCTGCTTGCCGGGGCCGTCTTTGTTGGGGTTTGCGCGCATAACGACCGGCATGCCGGGCGTGAGCGCCTCCCGGCGGAGGCCATCCACCAGTGCCTGCGTAATCGCGAGGCCTTCGCCTTCGACCAGAACCTTTTCGCCTTTGGGGCCTTTGGTCTCGACGATCAAATACATATGCGGGTTCTTCCAGTCGAACCGCGCGATCGTCCCTTCGATCAGTATCTCCTTCGTCGTGTCAGACAGGGACTGGCTGTGATGCGCGAACGCCGGCGCGCCGAAGGACGCTGCGGCCGCGAGAACAAAGATAGCCGTGGATCGGACTCTCATCTCGAAACCTCCTGGCAAGCAATAGCAAAGATTACAACGCGGCGCACCCTATTGGCAGCCGCGGTGGTTGACCCCGGAATCGTGAATCGAGGGACGTTGACCGATTTCCGGAGAGGCAGAAAGGGAATTCGATCAACGTCCCTCGATTTTTTAAGAAACGGCAGGGGCTTTGAACAGACTATTTGGCCCCCGGTGCTGCGCCCGGTCCCGCCGGTGCCGCGCCCCGTCCTCCGGGTCCTGCGCCTCTCCCTCTCCCACAGCCTGGCGTCGTGCACACCGTGACCTCGTGGATATAGCGATTCTTGCCGCCCTCAACCCTAAACGTCTGGCTGGCCGGGGTCCCCGGGTCGGTTGGCAGTCCGGCATCGATCCAGGGGAAGTTGTGGAAGATGCTAACGGCGCCGATGGTCTCGTCGATGACGTAGCGGCGGTTACCCACTTTGAGCTTTTGCGGGAACGCCCCCATGGTGCACGTTTGGCCCTCAGGGTTCCGTGCGGCCGTGCTCAGGCGGCCTTCGAGCCGGGAGCAGGGCGTACCATGCGGCACCGGGAGCGTCGGGTCCCCCCAATTGTTCAGGTACGCGTCGGCTGCCGCCTGGATCGCCTCGCGCGTGTCGCGCTTGTCCTTCGGGATCTCGTCCCACTTCTCGCTCCGCGTGGTGGCAAGGTGCTCGGTCGCGCCGAACGACCAGTCCCCCGCGTCCGTCACCACGGACTCCATCTTCGACGCCTTCCCGTCATTGGTCGCCTCTATGCGCGTGTGGATGACGTACGGGTGCGGGTCCGTGGCCGCCACAAGCTCCGTGAACGTCGCGCATTGCTTCGTGTCGTAGAAGCTGCGGGTGAAGTCGACCTTCAGGGCTCCGGCCAGCACGCCCTTTGCAATGTCCATGGCCTGGTCGTTCTCCGCGTAGGACGCGCCCTTCGCGAGGGGCACCATGCCGGCGTTCCCGGCCGTTTGCGCCTTTACATACGTGTCGGCCAGCTTCTGGAGCGTCTCACGGCTGCATTCCGCCCTGGCATTTGCCGCGAAGGCCACGCCAGCGAGGACGATTGAGCAGAACATGATGGTGACTCTTACAATTCTTTTCTTCATTTGCGCGTGACCCCCTAGGTTGTGCGTGGCTATCGTATGCCGATTTCCTACGCTGAAAAAGAAAAAGGCATAAGCATTACGTAAGCCTTCGTCTTGATTGGCGCTCCCGAAGAAATTCGAACTCAGGAAGTCGTTCCGCGCGAGGGGAAGCTGTGGGAACAGACTGACGGCTGGCAGGCCCGTGTTATGCGGCACCCGGTGCATTCTCGCTACGCCCATCAATTGCTCAAACAGATTTCGAGCCAGTAACATCATATGCCGTGAAGCTTCGCTCCAAGAGTCCGCAACGGCGCGCAATAGCTCGCCACGGCTCGATATGGGGAGCGACCAGATGTCGACTTAGGCTCTCATAATTGGGCCACAGTTCAGAAAATCTAATCAAGCCCGGATCAAATGGGTCCAGTGCAATGTCGTACGCAATACATCCGTCGTTCTTGTAAGTCGCCTCAACAAGATCCCTAACGTGGGGCAGAACTTCCTGGATTTTCTCAGGGGGGAATCTTAGCGTTCCGAAAACCGCTACGGCTGGTCGCATGCACAAACCTCAATATGGTTGTCGCTAAAAAGCACGAATCCCGGTGGACGTGCCGCCTAACATCTGAATTAGACGCCCATCCCATCGTGTAAAGGTGGAGTATTGCTTTCAAAGAATTCTGTAAAAGCAAATTCAGTTGATACTCAAAAGGCCAAGGCGCCCAAGAGACTACGGATGAAGATGTTATGTCAGCGGGCGGGCTGGAGACAACGAACCGAAAACCAGCCCGTAGTGCTGCCTATCCTGTTTGCCTCAGAATGCAACGGATGTAAAACCGCCTATGCTGCGATTACTTCGACGGACCGGGGGTCGTGAGGGACCACTAAAGGTAATGACGTGCTGCAGAACATGAACGCATCGTCTTGAAAACGATTCATGTTTGGGAGATTTGTCTCGATGAAGACATGGCGGACCATCCTCTCGCGCCGAGGCAACCCAAACAGAAGCACCCCAGCCGCAATACGTGTATGCCGATCATCACTGTCATTAACCACGGGATATCGAGTCTAACCACGGACAAGAGATAGAGTGTTCCGAATACAGCCGTGCACAGCGAAATTAGAATCAAGGTCACCGCCAGTGCCCATTCTCGATGAGGAAGGGAATGGGCCCCGATCCATCCCACCAGGAGAGGTGGAACGATGTTGAGTAGGGCTAACTCCCAGTAGCCCTGAAGGCCATACACGATATCGACGGGATTCCGTTGTGCGACATATGCGTAGAGTAGCGTAGATGCCCCCATCGCTATGAAGCAACTCACAGCTACTAACGCGGTTCGAACGGGTGTCCGCAGCAGTTCGCCTACGGTCAGTGCCCAGGCGGTGCGAAACGTTTCGCGCCAGAACCATTGCCTCGCTGCTTTAAAGCCTGAACTCTCAGCTCTCTGATGAAACTCTTCCTTCAAGTCTCCAATGACCGCAGAAAAGTCGGGTCGACCTCCGAAGAAGCAGAGTACTGCAATCGGAATCGTAGGCAGTTGTGAGTCAGACATAGTGTGACAGCTCCTTTAGACCGTTCGACAACTGGTTGAGGGCACGGTGCGTCTCCTGTAGAGCCCGTTTTCCCCGGGCGGTGACGCGGTAGAATTTCTTTGATCTCCCGCCTCTTTCGCGAGTGGGTTCCCCTGCCCAGGACTCGACGAATCCTTTTTGCTGCAAGCGGTCAAGCCCCGTGTAAATCGCGCCGACGGCTGCATCCTTTCCACCTTCAAGCAGTTCCTGGCGAATGGTTACGCCATAAGCGCGATCGCCAAGGCGAAGAATGGCTAATAAAAGGAGGTTTTCAAAACCGCCAAGGAGTTGATTCTTCGTCATTATAGCTGCAATGTAGTACATATAGAACAGCCCGTCAATAGACCGACGTTCACTTCGTGCGACGTAAGGCGAGTTGAAGGATGTCACTCATACGGGCATCCATTCCGTGAATGTCGACGCGCCTTCGATTTCCGACCTGCAGCGGAATGAATTTCTTCCATTCTTGTGAATAGCTCATCAGGCCCGCGATGTCCCACCACGGATCAAGAGAACGTCCGGCCTCAGCTTCATAAGCGAGTCGAAAGCGCTCGGCCCACGACGCGGAAAACAGGAGTGTCAGATTCAAGCGACAGTGAGCCACGTCGGCATCAACGGGTCCATTCGAGGCTAAGCACCAATCCACGACTCCGCTGAGCCGGTCGCGTGTCCAGAGCAGATTGAAGTGCTGGTAATCACGGTGTATGAAGCGGGGAGCGTATGCAGGAGGCGCCGTTGAAACGAAATCGATTGCACGGCGCCAGACAGAGACGTCGTGGTTGCCGGGAGGCGGCGCAAGTTTCGACGCATCGAACCAGGACTCGAAAGGCGCTGCTTCGATACTCAATTCGTGAATGCGGGGAAGAAGAGCTGCCATCTGTCGCAGCCACGATTCGGGCTCGCCTGGGTTCAAATGAATGCGGCCGGGCACGCGGGACATCACGATAGCGGGAATCCCCGCTCGCATGCCGTCGGGATCTGAATCGATGAGGCGCGGCGCAGGCAGACCGCTTCGCTCAAGAGCGGAGAGCACCGCAGCCTCGCGCCGGATTGCGCTTGCGGCCCACTTGCGCTGATCAGCCCCAATGTACCGGCGAACCACGAGCCGATGCCTGAGCCCGTGGACGTCCAGTAAAGAGACGCAATGAACCGAGGACACGAGTCCTCCGCTCAACCGCCGGCTCCCGATGGCTCGAGCACCGCTTCCGACGAGCGCGGCCACCCACGTCCAATCCTGAGTGGGACGCACAGTTAGAATTGTCGGTGACGCCGGGGTTGCGGAGGTTCGGTCAACGTCACCACATTTCCCTCAGCGTGCTTTCTGGCGGTTTTTGAACTCGACGACGATGCTCTCCGCGAGAGCTTTGCCTACATTCCGAGGGGCATGCGACGTTGCATCGCCGCAGAAGACCTGGCCGGCTTTGCTCTCGGACGTTGGCCCGTCGCCTTCCTTCAGCGAGGAATCTGTTATTTCAATCGCGCAGTAGGCGACATGCGCATGGCGGGGTGTACTGTCGCCGGCATCAATACGAACCCTGAGCACGCGAACGATATCGTTCTCGAATTCCACAGTGTAGTGCTTCGAGTCCGCCGTTACGGCATCTGGAAGCCTTTGGGCGCCCGTTTGTGCTGTTGATGTCGTCGCAGACACGCACAAGACAAGAGCCAACATCACAAGGCCGATACGTAAAGTCATGGTGTACCTCTTTCGGAAGTTGAAGTCGCTAGTGGACCGGCTCAGAGTTCGCGGCGGATGTTAGCAGAATTGCGTTCTGGAGAAAATCCATCCGTGGGTCGACACTTCTCTTGCTTTGCGATTTCGAGCTGTAGTTAACTCCAGCCCATTCATATGAATAAAGTGCGCATTATCTTTTCTGTTCTCGTATTGCTGTTGCTGGCATCGAGCATCAGCCTGCCCCAATCCGGGACTGCGAATTGGGATCCCATCACCGAGGAGCGTCTGCGGCATCCAAAAGCGGGCGACTGGCTGAGTTATCGCCGAACCGACGACGTTTACGCCTTCAGTCCGTTGACCGAGATCAATAGAACGAACGTTAAAAACCTTCGTCCGGTCTGGACCTACCCGGTTCAGGACGACAGCCGATGGGTGCCGACTCCGATTGTCGCGAATGGAATCATGTATGTCGCCGAGGGCCATGGCAGAGTCCTCGCATTCGATGTCGCTTCAGGCGAGATCAAATGGATCCATGCGCGAAGCTATCCAGAAGATATTCGCGCATCCCAGGCATATCTTCGCGCGCGGGGGGTCTCCGTCTATGACGACAAGATTTATTGGGGAACCGCAGACTCGTACCTCGTTGCGCTCGACGCGCGCACCGGTAAACAACTCTGGCAGGTGCAGACCGCCGACTACAAGAAGGGAGTCGGACACGCCCATCCGCCTCTGATCGTGGATGGCAAGGTGATCATTGGATTCATTGGAGGCGAGCGGGAAGTTCGCGGCGCGCTTGCTGCCTATGACGCGAAGACGGGTGAGCTGAAGTGGAAAACCTGGACGGTTCCCGCACCCGGTGAGCCTGGTTCCGAAAGCTGGGCAAAAAGCGACATGCCGCCGCTCGGCGGGCCCACCTGGGGCACGCTGAGCTACGATCCCGAACTGGGTCTGCTTTACGCCGGCGTCGGACAGCCTGCGCCATGGGCCGCCACTCTGCGCGGAGATGGTGACGCTCTGTATACGAACTCCATCCTTGCCCTCGATATCAAGACGGGAAAGATCCGATGGCATTTCCAGGTAGTCCCGTCCGACAACTGGGACATGGACTCGCCCTACGAGAGCACGCTGGTCGATTTGGCGATCAATGGCGTGACCCGCAAAGCCCTTATTCATACAAGCAAAATCGGCTGGGGCGTTGTCCTGGACAGAACCAATGGTCAATTCATCCAGTCCTTCAAGACGGCATACGACAACATCATCACGGGATGGAGTCCCACCGGGCGACCGTCCTTCAACCCGAATGTTGTTCCGAGTCCGAAGGACGTGGACTCGGGCAAGACCTTCGATGTGTGCCCTCATTTTCATGGAGCACGGAATCTGAATGCTCCAAGCTACAGCCCGACAACCCGGCTCTATTACCTCGGCATCAATAATTCGTGTATGCAGGTGAACTTCGTCACGCAGCACTATGAACTCGGTCAGGCCTATCAGGGCATGAACATGCTCAGTGCGAAGTTCGCGCCCGGTTATAACTTCATCGGCGAGTTCGTGGCGTTCGATCCTGTGACGGGAAAGCGTCGGTGGGAGTACCGCACCAAGAGCGGCGCAGCCATGACAGCGTCAGCACTGGCCACCGCAGGCGGCATCGTGTTCGGTGGAACCGCAGACCGTTATCTGTTTGCGCTAAATAACGAAACGGGGAAACTCCTGTGGGAAACGCGGCTGAATGGCGATATCTCGGGCGCGCCAATAACCTTTGAATCGGGCGGGCGCCAGTATGTAGCAGTGGGCGCCGGAGGTCGTATCGCTCAGACGACGTCTTTTGCGAAATTGACAAACGTCGACATACCTCTGGGAACGGGCATGATCTGGGTGTTCGCACTGCCGCAGTAAATTTTCCTGCACAGCCTCCCCGCCTCGGGCGGCGATAACATACTTGACGAACCGCGTCTCTCGACCCTCCTGGCCAGGAGTTCGATAACGGTCCGTCAAGTATGTTAATGCCTCCTCGGCCGAGGTGGCCGAGGTGGCCGAGGTGGCCGAGGAGGGAGTTCCGCAGTTGCGTTGGGCGAGGATCCGGCGGCATCATTGCCTGACGTATGAGAACTGCCAGCTTCATTCTCGTGGGGTTGATTGCCGTAGCTCCTCAGGAGCCGCCGCACGCGACCGCGTCCATAAAAGGCGTCGTTGTACAGTCCGGAACACTCGAGCCCGTCGCTAAAGCTGTCGTGCAGCTTGCGAAAGACCGCGGTTCGGACCCCCTTGCGGTTACCACCGGCGCCGACGGCAGATTCGAATTTCAAAATGTTCCCTCAGGTACGTATGACCTCACGGCCGGGCGTAATGGATATCTTGTAACCGCCTTTGGTCAGAGAGGACCATCGGGAAGCGGCCGCAAGCTCAACGTCGAAGCAGGTTCCAACATCGACAATATTCGATTGCTGATCACGGCCACAGGCGCGATATCGGGTCGCGTTTTTGATAATACTGGCGAGCCCGTTGCCAATGTGCCCGTTCAGGCCCTGAAGTACTCCTACGAAGACGGCCAGCGGACTCTGACGCCAGTCAAGACCGATCAGACCAATGACCTGGGAGAGTTTCGCCTCTTCTGGCTTCCTCCTGGACAGTACACGATAAGCGCGCAGCCCGGAGACACGCACAACAATATGGTGTTCGTGGTATACGACGGGGGCGGGCAGTTTCGCTCGACTCGGGGATTAGTGCTGGACGCCTCGACGAACGCCGTCGCTCACAGGCCAGGAGAAGCATACGTGCCTGTTTACTATCCGGGCACCGCAGATCCGCAGTCCGCTTCGCGTGTCGATGTCCGCCCGGGTGCGGATGTTCGAGGAATCGATTTCATCCTCACAGGAGTGACCACACGGAAAGTTCGCGGGACAGTCATCAACGGTGCAACCGGGCTGCCGGCAGACGTCGCCAATGTACAGCTCGTTCCGCGCAGCAACATAGGGAATACATTTTCGGGAGTCCTGGACCGCGGGAAGTTCGAGATTTCCGGTGTTCTTCCTGGAGCGTACTTTCTGGTCGCTAATGCGCGGACGGGACCAAACGATGGCATCAAAATCATGGGGGGACGCACATCCGTCGATGTTGGCTACTCCGATCTGGAAAACATCACAGTCACGTTGCAGCCGGGAATCGATGTTGCGGGGAGCATAGTTGTGGAAGGCCGCCCCGAGGGATTCCCGACCGGGGCAAACCCGATAATCTTCCTGCAAGGACCTCGGGATTGGGCATTCCCGAGTCTTTCCCAAATGTACGCTTCTTTCCGTGACAGTACGCAGTTTGAATTCAGCCGCGTCGTTGAAGGGGACTATCAGCTCTGGTGGGACAATCTCCCCGCAGGCCTGTACATCAAGTCTGCCCGGTTTGGTCCGGCCGATGCGCTGAACAACGTCATTCACATCGATTTGCGAACTACCGACAGAATGCAAATCGTCCTCGCCGGAAATGCCGGAACTCTTGAAGGTGTCGTGCGCGACAACCTGCGCAATATCGTGCCGCGTGCCCGAGTTGTGCTTGTCCCGGACCTGGCTCATCGCCAGCGTGCAGATCTCTATAAGACCACCTCAACAGACGAGTCCGGACGCTTTCGTCTGCAGGCGATCCCCCCCGGGGACTACGTGTTGTTCTCCTGGGAAGATATTGAGAATGGTTTGTGGCAGGATGCAGAGTTCCTCAAGCGATACGAGACTGCTGGAAAACCGGTTCGCATCATCGAGAGTGGTCGGGAAACCGTCGAGACCACAGCCATACCTTTTGCGTTTTGATCTCGCTGTGAAAATTCCACGACAACGGCTTTTGCGCAATGTCGTAGTTTACGCCGACCGTAATCTTTCCTGGTTTTCTGCTCCCTAGAAACCACGGCGCTAAAGCGGCGTAGCCATATACCAGACATTGCCCCAGGCGTCGGTGACACCTCCGCTGCGATCGCCGTACTTCTGATCTGTTGGCGCTGAAACCGACGTCGCACCGGCGCGCACTGCCCTTTGATAGGCGGCATCGCAATCGGGAACGTACAGATAGATCATGGCTGGCATCGGCCGCATCCACTCGTGATTGCTGGCTTCGCTTACTCCGACAACGGAGTCGCCGACGTTCACTGCCGCATAAAACCCACCCGGCCATTCATGCCGCTGAATCTCTTTTGCGTCAAACGCCTGCTTCATAAATTCAACGAGCTGCGCAGCTCCTTTCACGACGAAACTTGCTGTCAGGGAATGGCGACCTTCCGGGATATAGCTCTCGCCACTGCGCTGTGCCGCAATAACCCACTGATATCCGGATGCATCTTCGACGCAGCCGAATCGGAGGCCGCTCTCCCAGTGTGCGTCGCGCAGGGGTTCCAGCTCTCGGCAGCCGGCATCAATCGCGCGCTTGTAGACTTCATCGGGATTCGGTACGTAGAGTTCGAGTACGACCGGCATCGTCCGGCCTGAACCGACGCCCACCATCACCATAGAGTCACCCACGCGGAGCTCCGCATGGAATCGTCCTGGCCCCATGTCAGTACGCTCTGTCTCCTCCGCGCCGAACACGTTCTTCAGAAAATCCAAAAACTCCGGCCCCTGAGGATGGAGATATGGTGTGACCGTACGGAAACCCGGACGAAAGACGATTGGCTTCGCGCTCATCTGTGCCTTCCTTTCCAATTCTGTTTTTAGACTTGCCTTAAACTGCGGCGATGGCATCTCCCGCAGATCCCTGGCAACCTGCAGCAGTTCTTCGACCGACGCGTCCGCCGATGCCGGCCTGGCTCCCGGGTTCACGCCGGGCTTCGCAAGGAGCAGGGAAATGGCTCCATCCAGTTGATCGGTTAATGGCTGCTTACTCATGACGACCACCCACGCGGGCCTTGAGGCTTTCCAGTGCCCGAAACTGAAGCTGCTTGATGGCGCCTTCCGACCGGCCAAATTCCTTAGCGATGTCTTTGATGGCCTTTTCTTCGACGAATCGCTTGACGAGGACAGACCGCTGGTCTTCGGGAAGACTGTCGACGAGCTGAAACAGCGTGGCACGGCGCTCGATGTCGCGCCAACTCGACTGGTCGAGATCTTCGGCCATTCCAGGATCAACCGTCTGCCTGGCGCTGCGCCGTCGATCCGCAATGGCATTTGCAGCAATCCGAAACAGCCAGACTGCAAAAGGCACGCCTCGCCATTCAAATCGCGACAGATTCGCCAGAGCGTGATGGAACACTTCTGCCGTCAGATCCTCCGCTTCGGGCCGATCCTGCACGCGACGGACGATGAATGCGTAAATCCTTTCAAAGTTCGCTTCATACAGTTCGGCGAAGCGGCCCGGATCGCTCTGCGCGGCCTCGATCTGCAGCCGTTCCTGATCCATCAGCTATATAAACGCGCCGGAGAGAAGAAAAGTCACGGCAGAAAATGAAAATGCGCGAACTACCTTGCCGATTCGTGGAACTCGATCTGGAATCTCAAAACATTCCCGTCTAGGATGCAGTGATGAACATATCGAGAATGCTTGTTGCGTTTGGGCTCGGCATGGCGGTCGCGGGTTCATCATGCTCGGCTAAAGATAAGGATCACGCGCGCCAAACGGTGCAGGATCTCGAAGACAAAACAAAGAAAGCCGCCGAGGACGCAGCCGACAAGACAAGGGAAGTTGTCTCGTCCACTGGCGAGGCGATTACGGACGGCTGGATTACAACGAAGATAAAAGCCAAGTTTGCGGACGACAAGTTGCTGAAGGATAGCCACATCGATATCGATACGACCGATCGAGTCGTCACGCTGAAGGGAACTGTTGCTTCAAGTGAAACGAAAAAGCGCGCAGGAATGATTGCGAACGGGACTGAAGGCGTTGCGCGCGTTGTCGATGAGGTTACCGTTAAGGCGAAATAGGCTGAGCATATCGCCTGGCCAGGAAGGGCGAGGGAGCCCCCTACTTCTTGACGTCGCTGGGCTCCAAAGGCTTGACGACCACCGGTGCGATAGTTTGCGGACACGTCGGCACCTGCGGGACCGAAACGATTTTCGGATCGATCGATGAATTCGCCGGACTATTCTTAATGCCGAAATCCTTATTGGGTACGGCAATCGGCATCAGCGGAATCGCGCACGGCACTGGTGTGCGGATAAATGCCGGGACGTTTACCTTCCTGACGTCGAAGTTGTATCCGAGATCGAGAATTTTACGGATCTCTTCGCTCGGCAGTTCCCGTTCCACGATTCCATCCGTCGGCGGCTGTGTCTGCTTCTGTTTAGCGCTTTCACCCTGGGGAGGTGCAGTCTCTCTGGGAGCCGGGGCGTTCTGTGCGTGCACAGAGACCGCGATGAAGAGTGCAATGCATGCGATCTTGTTCATCGATCACTTCCTCCCATCAGGAATCGCGTCACAGCGTTGTTTACCGGGACGTTAACACCCCGTTAAGGCAGACGCCAGATATTAACGATGCCCGCGGGAGCTGTTGCTGGGGCGGCCGGCGTGGCTGGCGTCGCCGGAGCGGCTCCGCGGCCCCGACCGCCTCCACCGAAGCCACTTATAGCTCCTTCGGGAAGGGCTATTCGGTTATCGACAACAATCACACTGTTCCAGTGTCCGGTCCCGCAATCGAGTGATGCGACGGATGCTCCGGTCGTCGCATCGAAAACACGAACGTGGCCACCCTGCGCGTCATAGATATAGAGCAGTCCGCCGGCATAAAAAGGACTGTTGCCACCCGTCGTGTTCTTCCAGGCTTCCTTGAGCATGCGATCCGCGCCAAAGGTCCACGCTGTTGTCCCACCGCCGCCGCGGCCACCCTGTGCGGCAAAAAGATAAGTCGTATTGTTGATCTTCGCCGTAGCCGAGGCGGACAGAAGCTGAGCGGAATTCGGCGTGGCGACAAGCTGAAGTTCGCCACCCTGATGAGGATCCGTGCCTTTGATGATATCCATGCTCAGCAATCGTATTGTGCCGTCTTTTCCACCCTGCGCAATGTATCCGTCGCCGAGAAGAACCGGCGAGGTGGAGCCCATGTCGAGATCGCGACGCCGAAGCTCTTCATTATTTGTAGTGGTCCAGTTTCCGAGCATCTTTGTCGCCGTCGAGTCGAGCATGATCAGCGCATCGGACCAGGACGTTTTGCCGTCATAGGGACCGTTCCCCGTCGCGAACAGAAGGTTGCCTGTCGCCGGATCGATCACGATACCGGCGCGCCCCCAGATGGCCGATTGGGCTTGCGGACATGTTGCCGGATCCATCAGTTCCAGGCGATCGCTGCAAAGGGAGTTCCAGACATGTTCGATGGCCCCCGTTGCCGCGTTGAGCATCACGACGTGTCCCTGATAGGTACCTGCATCGCCGACATAACCGGCAGTCGGGGCGAGAATCCGTCCATTGACGAACGACAGCGGAGAGTCCATTTTCTCGATGCCGGGCAGCTTCGTGACCGCAGTGCTCCACACTGCTTTGCCGTCCGCGATCGTAATCTTCGTAACCTTTCCGTCAGAAGAAGCAGCGTAGATGAACTGCCGGTTTGCGTCGGCAACGGGCGTCGAGTTTGTAATCTGTTTTGCCCCGACAGGATTGCCGGGACCTCGTTGCGGATTCATTGCCGCCGTTTCATTGAATTCCGGCGGAGCAAACTCCCACAGGACCTTACCCTCGCTTGCATCGATCGCAACAGTGCGCCCCAGGTTTGTGGTGCCAAAGAAAACGTCACGAGGCGCGCCGTTGATCTGAACTCCGCGCAGATAGATCAGTCCTGCGTCGATAGGCGCGGAGATCGTGACCTGCTGCCGCACCATCGATCCGACATTTGCAGCGGTGATGCGTGTGGGCGCCATGTTGGCATTGCTTCTGCCGTTGTCACCGCCGAAGGTGGGCCAATCGGAATTGTTTGTGGCCGGAGTTGCCGCCGCAGCTCCACGTGCGCCCTGCGCGGGTGCCCGCTGCTGGCTAACGGCAATGGAAACCGAGGCAATGATTGCGGCCGAGAAGATAAAGGTCGATAAAAGATTTTTCATAGCGTCGTAGAGAATAGGACGAAGGCGACGTCTTGCCCAAAGGCTTTCTCATGGGGAGAGATCTGGGGACAGACTCCGAATTCGAACCAGGAAATCCGCAGTCACGTGCTGATGTCGCGGTTCGAATTCGGAGTCTGTCCCCAGATCTCTCCCCAAATCCGGAATTCATTGGGTGCTGTACCTGAAACAGCATTTACAATTTGTACGTGCATGCTCCGCTGATCAAGCCCGAGGTCATGTCGCCGGCCGGTTATTGGCCCCAGCTGCGTGCGGCCATCGAAGCCGGAGCCGATGCGGTCTATTTTGGCCTGAAGCATTTCACCGCACGAGCCAAGGTAGGATTTGCCCTTGATGAGCTGCCCGACGTCATGCAGGCCCTGCACCGGCGTGGTGTTCGCGGCTATCTCACCTTTAATACTCTCGTTTTCGATCACGAACTGGACGAAGCCGCGCGCTCCGTGGCGATGATTGCGGCAGCTGGAGTTGATGCGATCATCGTGCAAGACATGGGCATGGCCAGGCTTGCGAAGCAGATCGCGCCGGGCCTTGGGATTCATGGCAGCACGCAGATGAGCATCACCAGCGCCGAGGGTGTGGAGTTAGCAAGGCAATTTGGTGTTGAACGAGTCGTCCTGGCCCGCGAGCTTTCCCTGGCGGACATCCGCATGATTCGTGCGCAGACCGACTGCCAGCTGGAAATGTTTGTACACGGCGCACTGTGTGTGTCCTATTCGGGGCAGTGCTTTTCATCCGAGGCGTGGGGTGGAAGAAGCGCCAATCGCGGTCAGTGCGCCCAGGCCTGCAGACTGCCCTACGAAATGATTGTCGATGGCGAAGTTCGGCCAATGGGAGCCGCGCGCTATCTTCTGTCACCCGAGGATCTCTATGCGCTGCGGGAGATTCCGGAGATCGTTCAGCTGGGCATCTCCGCATTGAAGATTGAAGGACGTTATAAGGATGAGAACTATGTCGCGTTGGTGACACGGGCTTACCGAAAGGCCGTCGATGAAGCATGGGGCGGCCTACCGCTCAGCCTTTCAAAACAGGAGGACCTTCAGCTCGCACAGATCTATTCGCGCGGATTGGGTCCGCATTTCCTTCGCGGCACCGATCATCAGGCCGTTGTGCCCGGGAGATCTCCGAGGCATCGCGGTGTTCTGGTGGGCAAGGTTACTGAAGTCCTCGGTGACTCTGTCGTTATTCAGCCTGCGGACGCGCACAGGCTTTCGCCGCTTAAGGCCGGCGACGGGCTGGTTTTCGATGCGGCGGACTGGCGTAGTCCTGAGGAGCGCGAAGAAGGCGGCCGCGTCTATGAAGTTGCATCGGCCCGTAAGGACGCCTTGCGATTGCGCTTCGCCAACAACGCCATCGACTTTTCCAGAGTGCGCAAGGGCGATTGGGTTTGGCGAAGTCACGATCCCGAACTGGATAAACTCAGCCGTCCGCTGACGAACGCCGCCGCACCAGTCCGGAAGCAGCCGGTACGCGCGTTCGTTACAGCTCGCGTGGGTGAACCTTTGGACCTCAAGTGGTCGATCGAGAACACGGGCCTGCATGCGGAGATCAAGTCTGACCGCATGCTGGCTGCATCTCAAAAGCATGGCTTAACCGTTGAATTTCTCCACGACCATCTCGGTCGTCTGGGTAATACACCCTATGTATTGGCTAGCGTCCAGGCAGATATTCAAGGGGATCCCTTCGTGCCGAGTTCTCTATTGAACGATTTGCGGCGTCAGGCCGTTTCGCAGCTGGAGGAGCTCCAGGGAAAAAGACTCCATATTCCGTTAAATGACCCCACACGTGTGCTCCAGGAAGCAATCGCAACGCCGTCCAAAACCGGCACACTCGTTGAACGAGTTCCTCGATTGCATCTCCTTGTTCGAACTCCGGAACAGCTCGACGCAGCCATTGCCGTGCACCCTGCCAGCATCACGCTGGACTACCTGGACCTGTATGGGTTGCGACCTGCGGTGGAGCGTGTGAGGATTGCGGGAATAACGGCCCGCGTCGCCAGCCCGCGGGTCCTCAAGCCCGAGGAGCAGCGCATTGTGAGTTTTTTGCGTGGGCTGAATTGCGACATCGTGGTGCGATCGGCCGGTCTGCTGCACGCGTTGAAGCTTGCGGCAGGCCAACCCAGCCGGGACTTCATACCTGCCTGGATTGGCGACTTCAGTTTGAACGCTTCCAATGTGCTAACGGCGCAAGCGTTGCTCGACCTCGGACTGGAACGCCTTACACCCACTCACGATCTAAATGCAGCTCAGGTGGCAAATCTTGCGCGCACGATCGGAGCGCATCGATTTGAAGTGATCGCATTTCAACACCTGCCCGTCTTTCATACGGAGCACTGTGTGTTTTGCCGCTTTTTATCGCGCGGGACTAGCCACGAAGACTGCGGCCACCCCTGCGAGAAACATCGCGTAGCTTTGCGGGATACAGAAGGCCGAACGCATCCTGTCATGGCAGACGTTGGTTGCCGCAACACTGTTTTCGGGGCGGAAGCGCAGGAGGCGAGCCGGCATCTGCAGACGTGGCTGGATGCGGGAATTGGACACTACCGTCTGGAGTTTGTACACGAGACGGCGGATCAGGTCGTTCACATTGCGCAAGCATTTAACGATGCGCTGAATCGAAAGGTGGACGACGCGAATCTGAGAGGACAACTGCTGCGGTTCGCGTCGCAGGGTCTCACGGAAGGCAGTCTTTTCGTGCCCGAGAACTACCTCGAAGTCCCGCACTTGAGCTGATTAGTGCGTTGCGTGCCCGAGCCGCAAAAAGGCGATCAGCTGTTGCGCCGCCTTTCCTCGATGGCTGACCCGGTGTTTTTCTTCCGCGGCCAACTCTGCAAGATGCCGCGTATCTCCGCCAACCCTGAATACTGGATCGAAGCCGAAGCCTCCGCTGCCACGTCGCTCGAAGGCGATAAACCCCTCGCATACACCTTCAAACGCGTGTTCGTTGCCGTCAGGTTCGATGAGCAGGATAACGGCACGAAAGCGAGCTGTGCGACGACTCTCCGGAACTTCCGCCATCGCGAGAAGCAACGCTCCGCAACCGTCGCCATTCGCGGCGGTGCGATGATAGCGCGCGGAGTGAACCCCCGGGGCGCCCCCCAATGCATCCACCTCGAGTCCAGAGTCATCGGCGATTACGCTTATCAGACCATCGGGTCTGCTGGAGGCAACGCGGCGAAAGGTTGTTGCTTTGATGCGGGCATTGTCGAGGTATGTTTCTCCGGTCTCGTCGGGATTGAGAGCAACGCCGAGCGCCTGGGGCGTGATGAGTTCGATATCTGTTGCCCCAAACTGAGCGAAAATTTCTCGAAACTCCTGAAGCTTGTGGGCGTTGTTAGACGCAACCAGAATAGAGCGTTTTGCCGGCGACATTGAAGAAGGAAGTATAGAGAAGCCGTGGCCATCACGAAGCTAAAACTCAGCGTGACGAGCGAACACGAGTCAAAGCCTCTCAACGAAGCGCTGGCGGATTGGCTGACGGCAGAGCTCGGGCGGCCTGTCTCGAAGGCAAAAGCCCGAAAACTAATTATCGCGGGCGCAGTCTCCGTAAATAAGCGTCGCGTGATAATTCCGTCGCAGGGCTTGCCTCCTGGAGCGGTAATCGAAGCGCACGTGGATATCGCGAAACTCTTCAGTGATTCCACCTCGCAAGACAAAGAGTTCGAACTCACAGCAGATCGCATCCTGTTTGAAGACGAAAACCTGATCTTCATTGATAAGCCGCCCGGGCTTCCTGTGCACCCGACTCTGGATGAGGCCAGAGACAATCTCTTCGCTGCGGTGAGCCGATTCCTCGGAAAGAGGGACGAAACCGAGAATCCTTACCTCGGCGTTCACCATCGATTGGATCGAGACACCTCAGGAGTGCTGCTTTTTACAAAGTCCGGCAGGGTGAATGCTGCGGTTGCGCGTAGCTTTTCCGATCATCAGGTGAGGAAGACCTATAACGCAATTACGATCTCGCGACGCAATCTGAAAGCTGAATGGACAATTAAGAACTACCTGGGGAAGAGGTCATTAAGGTCCAAACGTTCCATCTATGGCTCAGTGAGTTCTGACGGCGACTTCGCTGAGACGTCATTTCGCGTGATCGCAGATTACCCGCGAGGCGTATGGGTGGAGGCCACTCCAAAGACCGGACGGACGCACCAGATCCGCGTGCACCTTTCGGAATATGGTGTGCCGATTTTGGGTGACGATCTTTATGGCGAAGGCAAACCTGCAAAACTCGCGCCGCGCCTGATGCTTCATGCCGTTCAGTTGGTATTGCCGCATCCGATTACCGGGCATAAATTATCGGTGGGGAGTTCGCTACCCGAGGACTTCCAACAATGTCTGAAGAAGATCGAATAGTCGATTAAGGGTCTGCAAGAGATAGAAATTTTGAAATCGAAAAGTCCTGCATTGGGGGTTCGAGGCTGGAAATCTTAAATCGGACACCCGATCCTGAGCCCTGTGCGTTACCGGTCTATCTGGGTCCAATCTGAGACTTCCAACCTCGAACTTCCAATGCGGGACTTTCCGATTTCAAAATTCCCCTGGTGTTTCGACCACACCGCCCCGTTCGCTGGCTTCACTACCGGTAAAAATAATATTCCGCCGTGTACGGGACCCGCGCGATCTCACCGGGAGTGGCTCCCGGCGTTGTTGGGGCGACGCCCCCAGACGTATACAAGCGAAGAATGAATGTCACGTCCTGGAAAATACCAGGCCCCTCGTTGGCCACGGCCTTCAGTCGCAGCCACGGAATATTCGTCGCGCTCGGTGTGCAGCGGTCTTCAACGGCTCCGACAACTTTACTTCCGCTGACGCTTTCCCAGGTCGGCCCGGCGTAATGAAGACCGACCACACCCGTCCCGCCGGCGTTTGCCGACAACACCGCTTCCGGTGCGACGAAGGTCCAGGTTGTACCGTTCCAGCGGTAGATCTGAACACCCTCCGCAAAGACGTGAAAGAACAGCCTGTTTTCCGCCGCGACCTTCAAGTAGTCGCAATCGCCCAAATCCGGCGCGTTCCCAATCCTGCCCTGGCCAAACGCCGCGCCAGCGAAAAACGCAACGGCGAGCACCGACAGTACGACGGTCTTCTTGTTCATCGAGCCTCCTCTTGTGCTGCTGGTCTTGATCGAACGGGTCCTGATTGTCTAAGGGATTTTTCAGCGCTAAATGATAATCGAACAGCCCGAAGGGAATGAAGGCTACTTGTAAAGAATGAGGTTTATCGCGGGGCGCTCGTCAACCGGAACGCCGCCATTTCCTCCCCGTTGCGAACGAGCAGAATGTTTCCGACAACAACCGGATGATTCCACGTCTTGCCATCAATTGCTTTGAAGCGGGCGAGTTCCTTGAACTCGCCGGGCGTCGCGCTTACGAGTCCGAGTTCGCCTTCATCGGACAATACCAGCAGCAAATTCTGATCGGGCAGCAGCAGGAGTTGGCCGCTGCCGTAGCGACCGCCTTTCCATTTTCGTTTTCCGTCAGTCAGATCGATGCAGGACAGAATACTTCCGTCGAATCCAAAGGCATGGCCGTTGTGAACGACAAAGTCGTTGAAATAGGGCTTCAGTCCCGTTGATGTCCATCGCTCTTCCACTGTCCACTGGTCTGCCTTCCTCGCAACCGCGAGGCGCCGCAAGCCCTGGCCACCGGTAGCGGCCATGCTGTTTATCAGAACGTCGCCATCAGCAGTGATGGCCGGCTGCACGATCGCGCCGCCCTCCCATTCGTGTTCCCAGAGAACCTTGCCATCACTCGGCGTAACGCTCGTGACTCCGTTTCCTTTTAAGAACACGACTTGCGGAACGCTGTCGATCGTCAGAAGCTGGGGCGAGCTGTGGCTGAAGCCACCGTTGGGACCGAACCATCGAGGCTTACCGGTTGCCATGTCATAGGCCGCCATTTTTCCTGCTGCGGCAATGATGACAAGGTCGTCGACGACGAGCGGTGAACTCGAGAAACCCCACATCGGAATTTCTACTCCTGTGTCGGCAACCGCGCTGCGCGACCAGATCACCGAGCCATTGGCAGCATCGAGAGCATTCAGGATGCCGGTAGCCCCAAAGGCGTAGACCCGACCGTTATCGACGGTTGGTGTTCCGCGCGGACCAGCGCCACCATTGGATTCATAGAACCGAGCGGCATCACGATGCCGCCATACGGGTTGGCCGGTACTCAACCGATAGCTCACGACGATCTCATCATCACCACGTTGTTCTTGCGTGTAGATCAAATCCCCGTCGACAGCGAAGGAAGACCAGCCCGGCCCAATCGGCCGGCGCCACAACTCCATGGGCGGAGCTTTCGACCAGTCCGTTTCGATCTGGACACTATGAACAACGCTGTCTCGCTGAGGTCCGCGGAAGCCAGGCCAGTCTGCTGGCCTTCGCCGTTCTGAAACATTCGGTGTTGCGGCTAAGTCTGAGTTTGCCCTGGCCGAGGCAGGTTCATGGAGAACCGCGGTCGTTTCGGGTGCTGGTACTGCTGGCGTAATCGCGATCTCATCATTCCCTTCGGCGAGTAATCGCTCTTCGGGGGTGGGTGTCCACCTCCAGTGAAACTCGAAGCCGCCTCCACGAATACCGGCGGTTTTTACGACGGTGCACAGTCCGGCTGCGATCAGCATTGCGGGGATGATCCACACAACTCGCAGCCGGTGTGACAGGTTTTTCGTTGCGGTTATCCAGACAACCAGCGCAACTGCGAAGACCGTGAAGGCGATAACAGGCAGAGCTCCCATCGCCCCGCCGATGATGGACCTGTCGAGCAACGGACGCATTGCAACCCAGCTGGCGATCATGAGCGCCAGTGCGCCAAGACGCTCGAACCAGGGCGCCCGGCTGAAGAATAACCACCATACGAAAACCACGAGCGTGCCGACGATGGCAGCAACAAGGCCGACGGCGGCTGCATCCGGAGACGTAATTGTAAAGACGAGCCCAACGAAGAGGCCGACAACGATCATTATGGCGGCAACGACGCCCGGCCAAAGGCGGAGCCTTTCGTTCCTGCGCGCGCTGGATAGTTCTTCCATAGTCATCTCGTCTCAATGGCTGGGATAACTGTCAATTGTGCGGTTACGCTTCCTCCCTGACCCACGTGCACGAGTTTCGCACGACTCTCATACTTTCGAATGAAGTTGGCGTTCTGGTACGCGTTTGGCGGAGTGCTTTCCCACGCAAACAATCGATAGTCTCCGGGTGCGACGCCGCGAAAGATAAATCGTCCCGAGGCATCAGAAGTCGTTGCGGCAAATAGTGCCCGATTCTCGAAACGTTTTGCCTCAGGCACGAGGGCGACCACGGCGCCGGCAGAAATTTTCGTCGGTCCCTCTTCGACGATGCCGTCAACAACCCCCGCTCCATTGCTGAGGACGATATCGATAGGATCGGGAGTGCGAGTGTCGATATCGAAACCCGAGTCGAACACACTCTGGGCATTCTGACGCACATCGGCAATGTAGAAGTCGGGCGGCAATCCGGAAACAGCGCTGATCAGAAAACGGCCCGGAGGGAGAGACGAAACAGTGAACGTCCCATCGTTGGCCACGGCACCCGCACGCGTGGATACAAGAGTGTACAAGGCAACGCGAGCGGACCCTCCCTTCGGTGTTAAGGGAATGCGCAGATTGGCCGGCAAGGCCGCGCCCCCCATGACTCGCACCGTTCCTTTCAGAACCGCGGGTGGACTGATGGTGATCGCGACTCCGCGCACATCGCGATCGTCGACGTCCACCAGGGCACGACCCCAGGAGAAGGCGCCAAGACCGGTTCCCGCGTTAGGATCGGCAACCCTGGCGAGCACTTCGTACGAGCCCGGCGCGATGTTAGACAACTCGAATGGTCCACTAGTGAGCGCTAAAGAAATATTGCCCGAGTTGTTCGCAGGGGCCGCATCGTAAGGCGTTTCGAGATCGCGATTGGCCACGTGGAAGAAGATGGTGGTCGGCGCAGCGCTGCCGTCGGGGTTTAAAGGCGCCGGTATGGAATTCGTGACGGTGCCCGCGATCTTGAAGGCCGGCGGATTTTGGATTGTGATGTCCATTCCGCGAAGATCTTCTCCTCCGCGAATTGTTATCGGCATCGCTTCGCTCATGCGCGCCACGTTGGGATAAAGCGTTCGAGCTCCAGGTTGAAAAGGTGTTCCAGGCCCGCCCGGGCGAACAGGTGGCGTCGCGCCAAGGTAGTAGTCGCCGGGCGGAATCCAGAACAGGCGATACTCTCCGCGGTCGTCGGTTGTTTTGGCGGGGCCAGCAATCGCTGGCTGAAGGAGAGCAAAACCCGTTTGATAGGCGCCTGAGTAAACCTGCACTGTCGCGTTGGATAGGGCAACGCCGGAGGAATCGTAAACACGCCCCCCAATGATCGCGCCCTGCACCATCGAAAGCGATGCCTGCTTCGTCTCTTTCTCCGACACCACAATATCGATCCATGAGGTCGGAGGATAGGCCCCATTGACAGGCCTGCCAAAGAAGCCCTCACGTACTGCACGAACCGTGTACCGCCCGGGCGTTACATCGCGGAATGTAAATCGTCCGCCTCCGTCGGTAACTGTCGTTGGCCATGTTTGATTGCCGACAGCTCGGGTCACGATGTTCTGAATGCCCTGTGCCTGGATCGGCAACCCGCGCGCCGCAGCTGCACTCGTCAGCAACTGAGTGGTCTCGGACAAGGATGCGCCTGGGGGCGGATTAATGGCGATCCCCGCGCTGGCCGCAGCGCTCACTAGCGACTGCATGGCTTCCGGTGAAACAGCGCCCTCGAGAGCGACCTGGATTTCAGGAAGGGGCTCGTTTGCTCCGGCGCGTGTCACGAATCCCTGGACAACGCTGGTCGTCGTGTCCTGAGCCGTGACAAGGACGATACATCCAAAAGTCATGATGGAAGTCATGATGAGAGACAGGACAGTTCGCTTCATATTGCTCTCCATCGGCAAGAGAATGAAGAATAGTCAGAACACCTTCGAGTCCTGCTGGCACCGCGGAGCGGGCTCCGCACGAATTGTAGATGTTCTAGGTATGATTGTCGATGTTCGAGGTATACTTGTCAAGCACACGGAGACAGAACAAATGCCAAAACCGTCAGACCTGCTGCAGGGAACCGTGGACCTTCTCATCTTGAAGTCGCTGGCTCGCGAGCCGCTCCATGGCTGGGGAATCGCCCGGAGAATACAGTCGCTCTCCGACGAAGTTCTGTCTGTGCAACAGGGCTCGCTGTACCCGGCTCTCCACCGGCTCGAACAGCAGGGTTGGGTGGCGGCGGACTGGAAGAACACAGATCTCGGCCGCAGCGCAAAATTTTATGCACTCACCCGTGACGGCCGGAAGCAATTGGAGCGTGAACTCGAAAACTGGCGGCGGCTGTCCTCCGCTGTTGGGCTGCTTCTAAAGCGCGCATAATCGGAGGACGACATGACGTTCTCTCGCCTTATCCGGATTAGTCAACAACGTCTTCAGTCTCTGTTTCGCAAGGAACGGCTGGACGATCAGCTCGACCAGGAGCTCCTGTTTCACCTTGAACAGCTCGAGAAGGAAAATATCGAACGCGGCATGAGCCCGTCTGCAGCGCGACGGGCGGCGCGGCGGACTCTGGGAAACATGACATTGATTAAGGAGGAGTGCCGCGGTCAGCGCCGCGTTTCCTGGTATTACGATTTCTGTCAGGACGTACGGTATAGCTTTCGCATGATGCGTAAGCATCCGGTCGCTACGGCGATCGTAATAATGGCGCTGGCGCTGGGTATTGGTGCAAACACCGCGATTCTCAATGTCGGTAGTGCGTTTTTTTGGGGTGACCTGCCGCTGCCCGATAGTCACCAGTTGGTCCTCGTTCGGACAATTCCGCCCGACAATCCCGGACAGCTCAATCACGCTATGGTTCCGGATTATGTTTCGTGGAAGGAAAGGAACGAGGCGTTCGAATCGATGGGTGTGAGTATTGCAAGCCAGCAGGATTTCGGTGGGGAAAGCACCGGCTCCGCTCCCGAGCGCCTTGTCGGCCAGGCAGTGACCCCGTCGCTTTTCGACACCCTCAAGGTTCAGCCGCAAGTCGGCCGTCTTTTTGTAGCCGAGGAAGCGCAGACCGACCAGCCGGCTCCTGTCATCGTCCTGAGCGACCGGCTGTGGCAGCGACGGTTTGCCGGCGATCCCGATATTGTTGGTAAAGAAATCCGGCTGAATGGCCGAAGTCTGAAGGTGATCGGAGTGATGCCGCGCGGTTTCTGGTATCCGATCGAGAAGGCGGAATTCTGGGTCCCACTCGCGTTCACTCGATTCCAGCTGAAAGGATCTGCGCGCCTCTTTGCGGTCACAGGCCGTCTCAAGGACGGTGTGACTTTAGACCAGGCGCAAGCTGATATCGACCGCATTACCGCGCGACGCGAACGTGAAGTGCCCCATCCCCAGAAAGTTTGGAATGCCCGGGTTGTACCGTTGCGCGAGTACTGGTTGGGCTGGGTCCGTCAGCCTTTACTTACACTCGAAGCCGCGGTCATTCTCGTTCTCCTCATTGTTTGCGCCTACGTTTCCACGCTGCTACTCGCACGTGTGCCCGCGTGGCAGCCGGAGATCGCGGTGCGCCTGCGGATGGGAGTGGGACGTAGCCGCATCGTCCGCCAGTTCCTGACCGAAAGTCTGTTGCTGTCCCTCATCGGCGGCGCGTTGGGTGTTTTTATCGCCAGATTTGGAATCAGGAGCCTCGAGGCCTTGCAACCTCCTCCTGGAAGCATAGGCATTTCGGGCCTCGCTCGAGGAGGCGGAGTTCTTGGTCTGGCCGCTCTGCTTTCAATCGTATCGAGCCTCCTCTTCGGTTTCCTGCCGGCTCTGGTGGCGTCCTCATCAGGAAGTGACATACGGCAGGTAACGGTTCACCAGAGGAAAGGAGCTTTGTCCGGGATTCTTGTTTCCGCACAAATCGGCCTGGCGCTCATTCTTTTGGTTTCCTCGGGACTGTTCCTAAATAGCTTCGTTCGTTTGGTTCTCGATGACCGCGGGTTCAATCCGAAAGGTATGCTGACCTTCCAATATCGGATTCCCGTCGAAGACTATCTCCATCGTTTGGAGAGTTATCGCGGAATGCCGGCTATGGAGGTCACGCCGCCCACGCCGGCAATACAGCGCGTTTATGAGAAGTTGAAGCAGTTACCCGGGGCAGAGTCGGTGGCCGGTTCTTCTGTTCCTCCTTTAAATGCGCTCTTGCTGCCGACGGCAACATTACAAATCGAAGGAAAACCTGTTCCGACAAGCCCTTCGGAACGCGCAGCTGCGAACATCGTTTACTTTTTCGTTACGGACAACTTTTTCGAAACGATGAAAACTCAGGTCCTGCGCGGAAGGGACTTCGACGTAAGGGATTCGGGTTCGACGCCCTGGGTGACCGTAATCAATGAGACCATGGCGGAACGCTTCTGGCCAGGTGAGAATCCAATTGGTAAGCATTTCACTGTTGACGCAGCGTCTGGCGAACGTCCACGGGAAGTGATCGGTGTCGTTCGTGACCTCGCCCTTCGCTACGTCCGAACCGGGCCGCCGCCGGCCGTTGCTTACACGCTGTATCTTCAGCAGCCCGAGCGATATGAGGGTTTCAACGCCGGTATGTTCGGTGAAATGACCTTCATCGTGCGCAGCGATCAGGACCCTGCAATTGTGGCGGCGGCTGCACGCCGGATGGTTGCTCAGATCGATCCTAATCGCCCGATTACGAACATCCAGACAATGACGGAGGCGGTGGGCGGCAACATCATGAGCACTCGCCGCTACTATGTTGTCGCACTCGCCGCATTTGCACTTATGGCGATGGTCCTGGCAGCCGTCGGCGTATACAGCGTGATGAGTTCATCAGTTTCGCAGCGCGCGAAGGAGATGCGAATTCGCATGGCTATGGGTGAGAGAGCACGCGACATCGTCGCGCTGGTTGGTGTCCGGGCACTCTGGCCGGTCGCTGTTGGTTTGCTGTTTGGGGTTTTCGGATCACTTTTCCTGACGCGCTGGTTCGATGGGCAACTATGGGGCATCAGACCCAACGATCCCGCAACGTTCGCAGCTGTGATCGCGGTCCTCATCGTCGTTTCGGCTGGCACATGCCTCATTTCCGCACGCCGTGCCTTGCGGGTGAGTTACTCGCGACGAATAAAGTTAGGGGCGTCGTCCGCAATGCCGATGTCGCGGTAGGCCGGCAGGGGTGTGTCGCTTCCGCTCCACACCCGGCTAAACTCACTGCAGCCCTCCGGGCTGCAGTTTCTCCCTACCTCCGTCCCAGCGACGCCTTGATATCGGCAACCGAGGTGAGACGATCCGGATTCAACGAATGCACAGACATGATTCGATCAACATCCAGCTTCAACCTTTCGATGTTGTCCAGAAAAACGCCGGTTCCCACGACGGGTGGATTCGGAACCGGTCCGGTCGCTGCAGTCGGCAGGTTGAACATGTCAGCGTAGACGAGGATCTTTTCCTTGGGCAGGTATCCGATCACAAGGCCGTCGGCGTGCGGAAGTCCTTTGATCACGTGCACCTCGAAAGTTCGCGTCGCATCCTGAAAGACCTTCTTGTCGCCGACGAAGCCGTCAATCACGGGCTTCTTTCCCGTTTTTGCAATCGAATCCGGAAATAATGTCCGTGGCGCGGAGAGAGCATTCATCAGGAACGTTTTGTTAACCGCAGGCGTCACAATCGTGATGCCCTCGCCGACAACCGCCGAAAGTCCGCCCGTGTGATCGAAATGGTGGTGCGAGATGACTCCGTAACGGATGGGTTTGTTTGGAATGACTTTCCTGGCTTCCGCAATGATTGCTTTGGAGCGCCCTTCAGGATCTGTTGCCGTGCCCTGCGGTCCGGGTTCGAAAATCAGAATGTGATCTGCGAATTCGACGGCGAGCGCATTGTAGGCGCCATTGAGACGGAAAACGCCATCTGCAAGTTTTTCTGACGTAGGGCCAGGTGCCGCAGGAGCAGCCGGTGGCGCGGCCGCACCCCCTGCCGGTGCGGGAGGTGTCATCAACGTTTGAAGGTTCGCGGGGTTGGCATGCGCGCCGAGAATGTAGGCGCGGAACGTCGGCCATCCGCCGCGTACCTGGACGATTTGCGCGGGGTATTTCAGGCCATTGGCGCCTTCTCGATAGTCGGTGTACTCGGTGTCGACCAGGAGATCTCCAAAGACAGGATTTTCAACCCACGTCTGAACCCGCTCGACGAGATTATTGCCGTCGATGTAACCGACGACCCGGTAGGGTTGTCCGCCAGGTGACTTCATCGTGGAGTTGAATGTTACCGCCTGGTATCGCTTGCCGTTTAATGTCTGAGCGCGAACGGTCGCATTGTTCGCCGCGGCCCCCTTCAGGAATCCCCAGGGAGTAATCCAGATTTCGAGCTGCTGAGCCCAGGTTTGGTTGGCGGGCAGAATCAGCTGCTGCCCCGGACTCTGCGCCGCAGCTCCACCGGTAACGGGAACCGCGTAGTTTACCCACGTGGCCTTCGACGCTGGTTGGGTGAAGTCGATGGCTCGAACGTAATCGTTGGCATTCGCCATCGGCCACGGCTGGTTGGAATTGTTGTTCTGCCCCAGATTGCCGTTCTGAGCGACGCCATAGTAGTGAATCGAATTCACTCCATCGACGCCCATCGCCTTCGATGCAGTCGCGACGACAGTTTTCGCATCCTGGCCCGTCAAAGTTTGAGATAACAACAAAGCACACACGGACAGCACAACAGCAAGCACGCGTTTCATGGTTCCTCCCCGAATATCGGAGGAGGTTATACCGGCCGGCTATTCTCAGGAAAGCATTTCGGCCACGGAGTGTCGGCAACGGATCAGAATCGGACTCTGAATTGCTCGGTGAAAGCGATACCGATCAACGGAGGTGTTTCATGCAAGCCAAAGATCTAATGACGCCGGACGTGGAGTGCGTTTCGCCGGACACGACGCTCCCGAAGATAGCTCGCATTATGAAATCGAAAGATATCGGCTTCGTGCCGGTTTGTGACAACGACCGCCTTATTGGAGTGGTCACGGACCGCGACATTGTATTGCGCGGCATTGCCGATGGCCGCGGTATCGAGAACTCCACGGCCCGCGACGTAATGACCGACGAGCTTTGCTGGTGCTATGACGATCAGACAGGCGACGAGATTGCCGAATACATGGCCGATCACGAAGTTCGGCGAGTGGTCATTCTCGATCGCCAGAAGCGGCTCACGGGCGTTATTTCGATAGGAGATCTTGCAAAGCGTGGCGAGCAGGCCAAAGCTGGTGAAGCCATCGGCGATATCGCGGACGCGCCTCCCGCGAACGCAGCCTGAGCAAGGAATCTTCCGACTCAGGCGCTCATTGTCTCTCTCGTCTAAATACTGGTCAGCTTTCGCACTGACGATTCAGCGTACTCGCAGTGATGGGGTATAGGGGGCGTGGGGGCACGCCTTCGGCGTGTTCTACCCGCTGAATCACCGAACTACATCACGCCGTCGTTGTGGACGACCTTTCCACCGATGATGGTCAGGAGCGACTTCGTCTTTCGGATGTCATCCTCGGGCACGGTCAGGACATCTCGGTCGAGCACGGCAAGGTCGGCGTGATTTCCGACTTCAATGGAACCGAGATCGTCCTCCCAGATGAACCACTTGTTGGCTGCCGTCGCGAGGCGAAGCGCTTCCGGACGCGTGAGGGCCTGATCTCCCAGGATCGATTGCCCGGCGAGATTCTTCCCGGTCATCATCGTGGAGAAGTTCAGCCACGGATTGATGACGGTGATGTCGCCCCCATCAGAGTGGTAACCCATCTTGATCGGATGTCCCATGAGCATTCGGTACGGCGGGCCAACACCAGCGGGATTCTGGGACGGCGTGCGTAAAGGTCCCCAACCGACAAGGACGCCTATCCCCATCGCATTCGCCCGGTCTGCCAGCTCCCTAGGAAATTCCGGGATATGCGAAATGATCCACCGCAATTGCGTGATCGGAATCTCCGCATTGACCGTTTCGCGATCGCGGATCAGCGCTGTTACACCGGCAAGATTAAGTGCGTGATCTTCACCGCGCCAGCCCGCTTTTGCGATCGCACGCAAACCTTCGACGCCCCCGCCAGTGAATTCTCCGATACCTCCAGTTCTCAGCCAGTCGTTACCGAAGAAGGGAAACGAATTCCGCAGGCGTGGCCCAAGCGTGGGCAACGGCGGATTCGCGTTGGGCGGATCCTGATGCAGAAAGTCGATCCGCAGTCTTGCAGGCAGCTTTCCCTCGCGGTTAAGCGCAAGAAATGGATCGTGCATGGTGTAAGTGTTCTCATTTGCGATGCCGCCCGACGGTTCATCGGACTGGAAAGCGCCGGCATCGCGATGTGTCGTGATACCGAGTTTGGCGTAGTACTGCAACGCGCCGAGCGCGGTCCGCTTGCGGGCTTCCGGTGTCAACAGTTCCTTGCGAAGTGTTTGGAGCGCGAGTCCCGCGCCCTGTCCAGCGATGGTGCCATCTGCGCCGACCATGACGCCTTTCGCTTCGAGCCATGCTTTACCCTTGCTGTTGGTGTGCGTGCCGCCTGACGCTCCCTGCAGATACACGGGACGGTCGACCGCGTCGAGTTCAGTGAGATTCGGGAGGCGTCGTTCCGCGAACTGCATTGCGGAGATCGGCCCGATGGTCGTGATGAACTCATCGCGGGGAACGTCCGCGCTTCGTGCCTTCAGTTCCGCTATCGCGTCGGGAATCGTAAAGACATGTTCGAGTGGCGTATGCCAGCCGGGTCGATTGCCGACAAGAACAATGTGATTGTGCGCATCGATGATGCCGGGGATCATCGTCTTCCCCTGCAGGTTCACGGTCCGAACGTTGGCAGGCGCGGCGGTTGCATTCCCCACTTCAGCAAATCGGCCATTGCGAATGACAACCTGGGAAACGATGCGGTTGGTTGCATCCATCGTATGGATCCGGCCGTTGACGAGGGCGAGATCCTGGCCAGGTGTACTCGTCATCTGCGCCAGCGCGGTCAGTCCCCTGAGCCCTCGGCCGAGTCCCAGTACAGCCGCCCCGCCGAGCAATTGTCTGCGCGAAATGTTCACGTTGTCCTCCTACTGGAGCGGTAACTAATCATGGTAGGAGAAGCCCTGTCAATGCGGGGGAAGCGGGGAGCTTTGTTATTGATTAATTGTTATTTGGGATTTGCTAGATGAAAGCCTTTGAAACGTAACAAATCCCAAATAACAATTAATCAATAACAAAGCTCCCGTTTTTCTGATAAAGCCACCTCAGCACGCCGATTGTTCGCGACGAAAAGGAGCACGAATGACTAGAACCATCCTCGCTGTGATTCTCGGTTACGCCGCTATGTTTGTGATTGTGTTTGTCACACTCACCGCTTCCTACTTCGCATTGGGCATGGAGAAAACATTTCGGCCGGGTTCTTTCGATGTAACGCCGCTGTGGGTCCTCGTGATGATGGTGTTCAGCTTCGTCGCGGCTATTGTGGGAGGAAGAGTCTGCCGGATGATTTCCCAGAAAAGACTCGCGTTGTCGCTCCTGGTCGTCCTCATCCTGGTGCTCGGCCTTGTGTCAGCGGTGCCGGCCCTTTATGCGGTCGAAACCAATACCGTGAGGAGCGGAGACATTTCAAACATTCAGGCAATGATGAACGCGAAGGAACCGAAGTGGGTCGCGGCGATAATGCCTGTCATCGGTATTATCGGCGTCGTTATTGGAGGCAGAGCGAAACAGAAGTAGCTCTGCTGCCAGCTGCTTTATATCGTCTCACCCGAAGATTGGACTGGTGAACTCACAGGTCGTGGGCGGCGGTGCGCCGGTATTGCTTCACGTATCAGTTGGATGATTGATCGCCGGTGTGAAAGCAGCAGCCAGAGCCAGTCTCGTCGTCGCATCTGCGGGAAATATATCCCTCGGAAAAGCAGGCGGGCGAAGAAGAAGACCGACTTTTCTTTGAACGGGCGATGGTTGAGCTTCGCCATGGCCGACGAAACAGCTTCAACGCTGTAGGAATCATTCCACGCTTTCCGAACTTCGGCTTCGGCCTCGTTGATGCTGATGTTTTTCGGAGTGAAAGCCATATGGAAAGGGCGGAAGTCGAGCCAGTGTTGAGGCCGCGTCAATCGATCTTCTGCGAGAAGCCTATCGTAGAGCGGCGTAGCCGGGTAGGGTGTCAGCAGTCCAAAGACCGGAAGTCCGGGCGGCCATGATTGAATCGCGTCGCTCGTCCGTGCGGCAACACCCGGACGGTCCCCATCCATTCCGAAAATAAAGGATGTAATGGCATAAAGGCCTCGGTCAGCCATTCCCTGAAGAATACCGGCGTACTCCGCAGGCTTGTTGAAACCTTTATTAACGGCGGCGAGATTTCCCGTATCGATTGACTCGAGGCCCACAAAGATCCATCGACCACCGCTGGCTGCGATGAGATCGAGGAGTTCCTGGTCTCTCAGTAGATTGATGCTGACCTGGGCGACCCAGGGAACGATGGCATCGCGGGCAATGATTTCACGAAGAAGAGACTTTGTCCTCTTAACATTGATCGCGAAATTATCATCGATAAAGAACACGCCGATTTCACCCTGATCTCGCTTTGCCCGTCCCTTGATGGCGAGCAGCTCCGACACGACGCTTTCGTTGGTGCGAAAACGAATGGAATCACCGAAAAAACCTGTGACCGTGCAAAAGTCGCATCCATAGGGACAACCGCGGCCGGACTCGATCGGGATCATGTAGAGACTCTTCCAGGGAAGTCCGACCTTTCGGACGATGTAGCGCGCCCATCCAGGCAACTTTCCCATCAGGTTAAACTGCGCAAGGTCGATAGTGTCCCACGCAATCTGCGGATACTCCTGCAACGAGGGTTTTACCTCAACTCCGGACTCGCTCAGGGGAGCATAGACTTCCTGCAAAACACCAGCAGCGGCATCGTTCACGATTCGGGGCCATGTAGCATCAGCCTCCCCGAGTGCGATGGCATCGACGTGCCGGGGCCCACCGTTTCGGCCAAGCGGTTCGTCTGGAACTTCCGTTACATGAGGCCCGCCCATCACGACCTTGGCGCCGGCAGCGCGCGCAGCATCCGCCATCTGATACGCCCGCGCGGCCATCCGCGTCATGGCTCCGATGCCCACCAGCCCAATGTCATTGTCACGAATGAATGTGGATAGTTCCGCCTCCGTCATTGGCTGAGCATTTCCATCGATCAGGTGCACACTGTGCCCCGGCGGTGTCAGGGACTGAAGAAGGAACATCCAGAGATGCGGCATGAAGTTCCGGGTCACGCCGTTATCCGGATTATAAAGAAGAATGTTCATGTAACCTCGTTATCAGACGTTGAGACTGCTGGAGTTTAACGGAAAAGCGGGAAATCGGTTGTGAAATCCGAGAAATCCGAAAAATCACTATTCCGGGTGGCCGCTCCCCCAAACCTGATTGGGATATGATGCTTTTGTGGCCTTCACCTCCCTGCGCACACCTCGCAACGACCGGATCGTCATCAGCGGTTTTGGATGTCTCACTCCCCTCGGGAATTCACGTGATGCGTTGTGGGAAGCGTTTCGCGCATCAAGAAGCGGCATCCGCCGAATACAGGCATTCGATACGTCGGATATCGCTGTGCAAATCGCCGGAGAGGTTCGCGATATCGATCCTCTCGAGTGCTTTCCCCTAAAGGACCGCCAGCACGTTTCCCGGACCGCCGGTCTTGCAGTGACAGCAGCCGGGCAGGCACTTGCGGATGCGCGGCTTTGCCCGGAGAAACTCGAACTGGACGCGCGACGCCGGATCGGTGTCGTGCTCGGCACAGGCGGCGGCGGACTCGCGTTTACCGAACGCCAGTATACTTATTGGTTCCACGATCAGACGAAAAAGGCGAGCGTGTATACCATCCCGACTTCAACCCCGGGAACGCTCAGCAGCGAAGTATCCATGGCGTTTCAGCTTCACGGCCTGAGCCATATCGTCTCCACAGGCTGTACGAGTTCGACCGACGCAATTTTTTACGCATGCGATGCAATCGTCTCCAATCGCGCCGACATCATGGTCACCGGTGGAGTGGATGCGCCGCTGGCTCCCGGCATACTTCGCGGCTATTGTCTGATGCGAATCCTGACCGAGTCGTGGAATAACGAACCGGAGAAAGCGTCGCGGCCGTTCTCGCGCGATCGTGATGGGTTTGTTCTCAGCGAAGGCGCGTGGATCTACGTTATCGAGACGGAGCGATCGGCGCGAGAGCGCGGCGCACCGATTTATGCCGAGATCATGGGATATGGCGCTTCCTGCGATGCCTATCATCGCGTCCGGCTTAGCGAAACGGGCATCGAGCCCGCACGAGCGATGGAAACGGCGATTCGAGATTCCGGTCTTGCCCCCGAAGATATCGACTACGTCAATCTCCATGGCACCTCCACTGAACTCAATGATCGGATCGAAACGCGTGCTGTGAAATTGTGCCTTGGACCGCATGCAACGAAGATTCCTATGAGCGCCGCCAAATCCATGTTCGGCCATCCCCAGGGTGCAAGCGGCGCTGCGGGGATTAGCGCGATCCTGTTCGCCATGCAGGAATCGAACATTCCAGCGACGCTGAACCTGGAAGATCCGGACCCGGAGTGCGATCTCGATTACGTGCCGTTGCGGGCGCGTGCGGCCGAGGTTCAGTTTGCGTTGGCGAACTGTATCGGTTTCGGATCCAAGAACGCTGCGCTTGTGCTGGGCAGGGTACGCAATGCCTGACTTTTCTGCTCGGGCGCAGGTTTCCGAACTCATGGATGATCTTTCCCGTCCCGCTTCAGAGTTCGACGACGCGTATCGGGAACTTGCGACTATCAACCGACGGCTCGGCGGCATTCGGGCGATCGAGCGATTTCTTCCGACCCGCAGCGGTCTAGCAGTGCTGGACGTTGCGGCTGGAGGTTGCGATATCGGCGATGCGCTGGTTCAGTCTCGTTCCTGCAAGGTTATCTCACTCGACATCAATCGCACGGGACTTCAGCGCACCCGCTTCACGACGCCTGTGATCGGTGACGGGACGCTCTTGCCTTTTGGGGACACCACGTTCGATGCCGTGATTTGCTCGCTCTCGTTTCATCATCTGACCGATTCAGAATGCGTGCAGGTTCTTAGAGAGATGTGGCGCACGAGCCGCGGTTGCGTTCTCGTGAACGATCTCCACCGCCATCCTCTTGCTTACGCCGCAATTTGGGTGCTCTCGCGGCTGTTCAGTCATAGCGTCATGGTTAAGCATGATGGGCCGGCTTCGGTCCGCCGCGCCTTCCGTCCACGGGATTTGCAGGAGCTTGCGGACCGCGCCGGCATGCGCGCGCGTGTTCATCGCAGCTTTCCGTTTCGGCTCGTCCTGGTGGGAACGAAATGAAAACCGTTGACGTCGCTATCATCGGGGGAAGTCTGGCGGGTGCGGCGTGTGTGCGCGAGCTGGCGCGCCGGGGCATCGATGCGGTGGCTTTCGAGCGGGAGCGATTTCCGAGAGAAAAGGTCTGTGGCGGATTCGTGTCACCGGGGGCGGTAGAGCTGCTCGAAGAATTGGAAGTTCTGGATGCGGTGCTTGCTGCAGGCGCAACGATAGTGCGTGCATCCACGATTCGCGTCGGCCGGCGGGAAATTTCCGTCGAGTTGCCAAGAATGGGCCTGGGGATTTCTCGAGGACGGTTGGACGCGATTGTGGCGGACCACTCCGGTGTTCGACAGGGATTCGTGAGAGCAGTAAACCGCGATGGAAACATGTTTCGAGTTCAACTCGAAGAGGCAGAGATCTCGGCAAGGATTGTTGTCGATGCCGCCGGCAAGTTAAGCCGGTTTTCACAGCGGCGGGGTGTTCCGGAGTTCGGCGTTCAGTTTTATGAGACCGGCAGCCGAGGCGATGTCCTTGACTTCTGGTTCTTCGAGGAGGGATATGGGGGTGCGGTCACGGTAGAAGGGAATCGCACGAACGCCTGCTTTCTCGTGAGTAAGGCTGCACTGCAGGCAGGCTTTGGCGGGTCCGGAAATTGCCTTGTCACCGGCCCGCTGGCATACGACAGGCTCGCATCAGACTTCATCTCCATTGGCGACGCCGCAGGCATGGTGGATCCTTTTTGCGGGGAAGGGATGCGGCATGCACTCGCCACGGGGATCTGCGCAGCGAGGGCAATTGCGACTGGCCTGAGTCGAGGCGATCGCTATGACGCCATGCGGGCGCGCTACGAGCAGGAATCCGGCAGACGTTGGGCTGCAAAGCGCAGACTCGGCAAGATCATCCGTCACCTGCTGAAACACCGTCGGCTTACATCCTTTGGCCTTGGCCTGAGTCCGGAGTTCTGGTTCCGGAAACTGTGGGATTAACGCGATTCTCATGGCGATTCTTTATGCCATCTGTGCCATCGCGCTAATCCAGGGAATCGTCTCGCTGATCCAGGGAGTTCGATCCGTCCATCACATCCGAACCTATCGTCCTCGAGGCCGTTGGCGTCCTCGCGTTGTTGTCTTTTGCCCGTGCAGAGGTGTGGATCCCGGTTTTCGCGAAAATGTTCAGTCGATTCTCGATCAGGACTATCCCGATTTTCGCGCCGTCTTCATTGTCGATTCCGATACGGATCCCGCCACGAAGATTCTCGCTGACTTGAACGCGCCTATTCTGGTTGCTGGCGCAACCAGCAATCGAGGGCAGAAGGTACATAACCTCATACACGGTATCGAGCACGGCGCTGCAGACGCGGAAGTTTTCGTCTTCTGCGATGCCGACGCGCGCTTTTCGAAGCAGTGGATTCAACGGTTGATTGCGCCGCTGGAGCAGGACAACGTTGCCGTGTCCAGTGGCTATCGGTGGTATGCCGCGGAGAACGGCGGTCTTCCTTCGTTGCTTCGATCGACGTGGAATGCGTCCGTTGTGACGGCACTTGGCGATCACGGACGCAATTTCGCGTGGGGTGGTTCGATGGCCCTCCGCCGTGAAGTTTTTGATCGCATTCGTGTCCGTGATTCCTGGGAGGGCGCTCTGAGCGACGACTATGCGGTGACGCATGCTGCGCTTCGATCGGGTAAAAGGATAGCGTTCGTTCCGGAGTGTCTCATTCCATCTTATGGAGATTGCACCTGGCGTGAGCTGCTGGAGTTCACGACCCGGCAAATCCTGATCGCGCGCGTCTATGACAGAGTTACCTGGCGTATGGCGCTCGTGACACAGTCCATTTTCAATGTCGCGTTCTGGGGCGGACTTCTTTTGCCGTGGCCGTATTGGATCGTGACTCCCGTCTTGTACGCGCTCGCGGGAATCAAGTCCTTTATTCGCTATGAAGCCGTGGCGACGGTTCTTCCGGACGGAGCCTTGTCCAAACACCGGGCGTCCTATATTCTGTTGGCTCCGCTAACGGCGCTGTTGTTTGAATACAACCTGATACGATCGGCGTTTACGCGGAGCATGACATGGCGACAGATACGATACAGACTCATCTCTCCCAATCGCACCGAGGTGTATCGTGGCGCCGCCGAAAACTGAACACTCTGATCTTTTTCGTAACTTCCCATTGCAATGCCACCTGTGACACCTGCTTCTACTGGGATGAGCTGAATCGCGCCGGAGATCTGGAGTGGAAGGAAATCGTCAAACTTTCCGAAAGCATGCCGAAATTGACGGACCTCTGGTTCAGCGGCGGTGAACCGACGCTCCGCCGCGATTTGGAGGATATTGTCGATCTTTTCGTTGCGAAGAACGGGGTTCGGCACATCAATCTTCCGACAAACGGACTCAAGCCGCGGCGGATTTACGAAATCGCCGAGCGTTGCCTCAAGAACAATCCACGACTGGAATTGCACATCAACATCGCGCTCGATGGAGTCCGGGACTCCCACGACAGCATGCGCGGTGTGCCCGGAAATTTCGACAAGGCGATTGAGAGTGCGCGCATGCTTCGCGTCCTGAAACCGATGTTTGGGGGGCGTCTCGAGGTGCATATCAATACCGTGATCACTCGCGACAACATCGATGAGATTCATCCGCTGGCGGAATGGGTATTTTCGGAACGAATCGTTGACGGTCATTACTTCAATCTGATCCGCGGGAATGCAAAAGATCCCGCGTTGAAGGTTGTTACGAAGGAAAAGCTGCGGAAGCTTTATCCGGCAATCGCCGACCTCCAGACGCGCTACGCGCAGCGGCTGATTCAGGACCGCAATCCACTGGTGCGGTGGCTAAAGCGGATGGCCTACGTCGGTACGCTGACGTTCCATCATCGGACTCAGTTCGCAAATCTCGAGGAAAGCCGCCGGTGGAGCATGCCGTGCACCGCGGGAGAAACCTCCGCGGTGATCGATTTTGACGGTAGAGTTCGGGCTTGCGAAATGCGAGAGCCAGTGGCGGATCTGAGAAAGATGGATATGCAGTTCAAGGTCTTCTGGGAGTCTCCTGCGCGCACCGCCGAGACAAAGCAGATCAAATGCGATCAGTGCTGGTGCACTCACGTCTGTTTTATTCACGACAGCCTGCGGTATTCGTACAAGACGATGCTGGTTGACGTGCCGCGGAATTATTTTAGGCGAAGCAGTTGGTAGGGGAGTTTTAATCACAAATGGACATTCACGTCGCGCACAGTCCGGACTCGGACGACGCTTTCATGTTTTACGCGCTCGCAACGCACAAAATCGACACCGGTGACCGCAACTATATTCATCTGCTCAACGACATCGAAACGCTCAACCGCAAGGCACTCGAAGGCGAGTACGAAGTTTCCGCAATCTCATTCCACGCTTATGCCTACATGGCCGATAAATATGCGCTGCTCTCCTGTGGCGCGAGCATGGGCAACAACTACGGCCCGATCGTCGTTTCCGGAAAGCCGCTGCCGCCGCAGTCACTCGCAGGAAAAGTTGTTGCGGTGCCGGGCCTGCTCACCACTGCTTTTCTTGCGCTTCGCCTTTTTGCTCCGGACGTGAAGTACGAAGTCGTGCATTTTGACCGCATTCTAGAAGATGTTCAGAAAGGGAAGTACGAAGCCGGTCTGCTGATTCACGAGGGGCAATTGACGTATCGCGAGATGGGTCTTCACAAGGTTGTGGACCTCGGGGAATGGTGGCTCGAGCGTTGCCACCTGCCGCTTCCGCTCGGCGGGAATGTTATCAAGCGCAATCTCGGGCGGAAGCTCATGGAGCAGGTGTCCAACGATATTCGACGAAGCATTCAATATGGCCTCGATCATCGTGAGGAAGCGATCGACTACGCCATTCAGTTTTCCCGCGGCCTCGATTTGCATAAGGCCGACCGGTTCATCGGCATGTACGTCAACGAACTCACGCTGGACTACGGCGAAGGTGGACGTCAGGCCGTCCGCCTGCTTCTCTCGGAAGCGCACAAACAGAACATCATTCCCAAAAGCGTCGACCTGGAATTTGTCTAGCCGTGGGCTCGGAAGAGGATCGAGGACATCGCGTCGAAGAGGCGATCCGTCTTTTTCACGAAGCCTACCAAAAACAAATGCGCAAGGAGTTCGAGCAAGCCGTCGATCTCTACAAGAAGTCGATTGCGTGCTATCCCACGGCCGAGGCGCATACCTTTCTTGGATGGACCTATAGCTTCATGGGCCGTCTTGACGACGCGATTGCCGAATGCCACAGGGCAATCGAGACTGATCCGAGTTTTGGAAATCCCTACAACGATATCGGCGCCTATCTCATGCAAAAGGGAAACGTCGACGAGGCAATCCCGTGGTTCTTGCGGGCGCTCGAGGCGACGCGGTACGAAAGCTATTGTTTTCCCCACATGAATCTGGGCCGCGCCTATGAGTCGAAACGGCAGTGGGCGGCGGCGATGCGCGAGTTCGAGCTGGCCCTGAAGGAAAGGGCGGATTACCGTCCGGCGAGGGAAGGTCTGGCCCGCATTCGAGCGATGTTTAATTGATTGTTTCGCGGGGTTTTACGGGCCAAAAATTTTGGAAAATGGCCCTGGACCTGATCTGTCTCCAAATGGGCGTATCGTCGGCCCTACCTTTTCCAGCCGTGCAAAAGGGTTACATATAGTAGTTTTCCTGAACTGATCTACAATATCTGGGTGGCGGTGGAGGCTAGCACCCCAGTCCAAGGAGATGGCCATGAAAGAAGAAATATTGGAACAATCGGTGTCTGGCGGTCAGTTCGACAGGTCCAGAAAAGGTGTGGAATTTAAGAGATTTTACACGCAGGAGGGGCTGCCGCCGTTCGAGGCCGTGGAGTGGGAACTTCGTACGGCGGCGATCACCAGCGAGTCCGGCGAGGTCATCTTCGAGCAGAAGAACGTGGAAGTCCCCAAGGGTTGGTCCATGACCGCAACCAACATCGTTGCCTCCAAGTATTTCCACGGGAAGCGCGGAACGCCGGACAGAGAAACCAGCGTTCGGCAGTTGATTGGACGTGTAGCCCGGACAATCTACGGCTGGGGCATTCAGGGCGGATACTTTGCGTCGCATGAGAGCGCGCAGGTTTTTCAGGACGAACTGACACACCTGCTGGTGAATCAGATGATGGCGTTCAATTCGCCGGTCTGGTTCAACTGCGGCGTGGAAGCCAAGCCGCAGTGCTCGGCATGCTTCATCAATTCGGTTCAGGACACGATGGGATCGATTCTGGATCTCGCGAAGACCGAAGGCATGCTCTTCAAGTGGGGTTCGGGAACTGGCAGCAACCTCTCGCCGATCCGTTCTTCAAAGGAAGCGCTGTCGGGCGGCGGCATCGCGTCGGGGCCTGTGTCGTTCATGAAGGGGTTTGACGCGTTCGCCGGCGTGATCAAGTCGGGGGGCAAGACACGGCGGGCAGCGAAGATGGTGATTCTTAATGCCGGCCATCCGGACATCGTCGAGTTCATTAACTCCAAGGCCAATGAAGAGAAGAAGGCGTGGGTGCTGCTCGACAACGGCTACGGTGGCGGCGTGGATGGCGAAGCCTATTCGTCAATCTTCTTCCAGAATGCGAATCACAGCGTTCGGGTGACCGATGAGTTCATGCAGGCTGTGCTCAGCGATGGTAACTGGGAAACGCACGCGGTCGTCGATGGCGCGGTTGTGGAGACCTACAAGGCGCGAGACCTGATGCGACAAATCGCCGAGTCTGCTTACATCTGCGGCGATCCGGGAATGCAGTACGACACGACGATCAACCGGTGGCACACGTCGAAGAACACGGCGCGGATCACGGCGTCGAATCCGTGCTCGGAATACATGTTCCTGGATGATTCAGCCTGCAACCTGGCCTCGTTGAACCTGATGAAGTTTGTGGACGGCGACGGACGATTCAACATCGAATCGTTCCGCAAAGCGGTCGATATCACGATCACCGCGCAGGAAATCATTGTTGGTTATGCCAGTTACCCTACGCCGAAGATTGCAGAGAATTCCTATGCTTATCGTCCTCTGGGACTGGGCTATGCGAATCTTGGCGCGCTGCTGATGTCACAGGGACTTGCCTACGATAGCGATAAGGGTCGGGACATGTCTGCGGCAATCACCGCGATCATGACGGGCGAGGCGTATTTGCAATCGGCGAAGATTGCGGGAGAAGTTGGACCGTGCTCCGGTTATGCCAACAACCGTGATCCTTTTCTGAATGTAATGCGCATGCATCGCGATTCGGTGAAGTCCATTCGCCGCGAGAACATTCCCGGCGAGCTGTACGACACTGCATGGAATGTGTGGTGCGACGCAGTGGATCTGGGAGAGATCAAGGGATATCGCAATGCGCAGGCGTCTGTGCTCGCACCTACGGGCACCATCGGATTCATGATGGACTGCGACACGACGGGTGTCGAACCGGATCTGGCTCTGGTGAAGTACAAGAAGCTGGTCGGCGGCGGAACGATCAAGATTGTGAACAATACGGTTCCGTCAGCGTTGACCCGGCTCGGCTATGACGACCATTCAGTCAAGGCTATCGTCGAGTACATCAACGACCGTGGAACGATCGAAGGCGCTCCAAACATGAAGGACGAACATCTGCCGGTGTTCGACTGCGCGTTCAAGGCGTTGAATGGCGTCCGGTCGATTCACTACATGGGGCACCTGAAGATGATGGGCGCGGTCCAGCCGTTTATTTCGGGTGCGATTTCAAAGACCGTGAATTTGCCAAACGAAGTGACGGTCGAAGAAATCGAGAAGGCCTATATCGAAGGATGGAAGTTGGGGTTGAAGGCAGTCGCGATCTACCGTGATGGTTCGAAGCGCACGCAACCCTTGAGTACAAGCGCATCCGATAACAAGTCTGAAGCGAAAACTGACGAGGCGCCGCGACCCGTGCGGCGGCACTTGCCTGTCGAACGCCATTCGATCACGCACAAGTTTGGAGTGGCCGGGCACGAGGGCTATCTGACGATCGGCATGTACGAGGACGGAACACCAGGCGAGATCTTCATCGTCATGGCCAAGGAAGGATCGACGCTGTCGGGCGTCATGGACTCATTCGCGACGACCTGCTCGATGGCGCTGCAGTACGGCGTGCCGCTGAAGGTTTTGGTGGATAAGTTCACACATACGCGTTTCGAGCCGTCCGGATTCACATCGAATCCGCAGGTGCCGTACGCGAAGTCGATCATGGATTACATCTTCCGGTACCTGGCTTCGAAGTTCCTTCCAACGGACGAAGCGCGTGCCCTCGGTGTTCAAGTGGATGAACCGGCGTTGACACCGTTGAAGGTTCTCATGCCATCGACACCGTCTGCTGGCGCGGGTCCGTCAGCAACGACAGCAGCTCCTCCAACAGTGCCAGGCCAGCCGCAAAAGAAGGGCGCGCTTGTCGATATTCAGGATCGTGATGCTCCCGTGTGCTTCGAATGCGGATCGTTGATGGTCCGCAATGGCGCCTGCTACAAATGCCTCAACTGCGGCTCCACCAGCGGCTGCTCCTGAAAACCGCGGCGGAATTCGGTGACGTCGACCGAATTCCGCCGCCTCCTGCCTGTGTTACACTCAACTGTCTTGCGCCCGTAGCTCAGCTGGATAGAGTAACGGACTACGAATCCGTGGGTCAGAGGTTCGAATCCTCTCGGGCGTACTGATAGGCGGGGCTTCCAACGAAGTCCCGCCTTTTGTTTTCGGCTGGTGCTACACCGGTGCTACGCCGAGACAGAAAGTAGAGACATCTTGGAGCCCATCGTTAAAAAGAAGAGAAAAGAGCCATTAGAACTGACCCTGTTCAAGTTTGCCGAAATGCACTACCGCGCAGGCGGAATCTTGCTACAGAAAGTTACAAAGGACCCAGACTCAACATTTCCGGCAACGGTTCTGGTGAGCTTTGGGTTCGAGCTTTACCTGAAGTGTCTTATTGCTATTGAGGGGAAAAAGCCGCCGCGCATTCATGACCTGCGAGACCTTTTTTTCCAGTTGAGCAAGGAATCACAGGTCGAAATCCGACGCGCCTACAAAGAGCGAGCCAAGACTGATCCGTTCTTCAAGAGGATGAAACAGTTCTACGAGGAGAAAGGTTTTCCCGTGGACCATAGTTTTGACAGCGTATTGAAGAGCTGTGCATCTGCGTTCGTCCATTTCCGATATCTGTGGGAATACGAAGGCGGCGGAAAGTGGCATGCTAGCGCACTACTTGAGTGTGTACGACAACGGATTACCAAGCTTCGGCCGGAGGGGGCACCTGCACGACACCTGCCTTAAGCAACGGCAGTGAAAAACCCCGGCGAATCGGGCCGGGGCCTCCTGTGGTATCTTCCGCGCATGCACGACCTTGATTTTCTCGCCTGCGAACTCCTCCCCGTTCCGTCCGACGTTGCAAGTCGCGCTTCCGCTGAGATATCCGGCTGCGAAGCGTGCAACGATGACGCCGAGAATTCCTTTCGACTGGCTGATTGCCGATGCGATGAACCGGCACGGTGAGTATGAGTTCATCCTCGCGGTTCCAGTGCGATGTCCGCTGTGTCATGGACCGGTGACGGAGAAAACGTTGGTCGATAGTCCGGCGGAGTCGAGCTTTCGGTCTGACGAAGTTGGTCTTCTTTGCTAGGGTCGATGTATGCTCCTCTCTCATTTCCGCAGCTCACGAATAGCGACGAGTGACTAAAACCAAGGGAGGGCACTGTGAGATTCGACCGGTGCTTGCTGCTTGTCACAATGTTGTCGTTGTCTGTTCCTGTTTACGCGGATCTCGTGACCTTTAGTTCCGGAGCCGCGTTCGATTTAGCCGCACCCGGACTCCCTGTAGAAACCTTTGAATCCGGCTTGGTTGACCCGGGAGGTATGACACCTTGTTTACCTCCAGTGAGTAGCTCAGCGGCAAGTGCATGCTTTCCACCGGGTGGACTGCTACCGGGCGTGGTGTACAACGGCGCATTTGGCCAGTCTGTAAAGGGAGCCGGCCGCCCTGTAATTGGCAATACGAGTAAGGTTCTCAGTGCCACTCGACCACCCCTGATAATTGAATTCGTGGACGGCGTGACCGCTTTCGGATTCGATGTTTATGGGAGTGAATTTCCGGGCTCACAAATCATTAGAATCGTGGTGTCCAGTCCGAGTGGGGTCGGTTTGGTTGACTTTACCGGCTCTAATGTAGTTGGCGGATTTTTCTTTGGCGTCGTTTCCACTACCGAAACCATCGGAATGGTCAGGTTGATGTCCAAGGGATCGATCCACCAACAGGTTTCGGCGCAGGAACAATCGACAACCTCAGGTTTGGGGCGGCGACAGTACCGGAGCCCTCATCGTTGCTTTTGCTAGCAGCAGGATTAGCGTTCGTCTTTCGTCTTAAACGCGCTTGAGCCGCCAAGGCTTCATTCATACGGTTTGTTCACCTCGCAGTCATCGCGCCGGTGCGCTGCCCGCTGTGCCACGGGGCGGTGACGGAGAAGACGTTGGTTGACCGCTTTGGAATTGAAGTGCAGGCTTTCGTGTTCAAGTAAAGCAGCAATGAGCCGTCTCATGAGCCCGGCAGAATGTGGGTGGAGAGATTTTACAAATAGAGGCCACTTGATCTAAATACACTCCGGCGGCAAAAGGAGGCTCCTCCAATGCTCGAACGCTACTTGCTGCCACTCTTGCTGCTTCGGAGCTGACGGTTAGTCGTTTTACGTCTAAGCGTAAAGCATAGCGGTGCTCGGCAGCGAGTTGCGCAGCGGCTTCAACAACGACCCGATGGTGATTGGGGATCAACGTCTCGCGTACTTGCGCGGGTCTGCTCAGAAATTGTGAAAAGGAACCCGTTCTCTCTCCTGCCATGAGCAAGATTGAGGCGAAAGTGTGAAGCAAAATCTGGATTCTCTCCGCAACAATCCGCCACCCGGGTCACGTCTTTCTGTGTGGCGGCGTTGATGTACCTCCGCCAGGGTCTTTCCAATACCACGCTTATACTTCCTTACCTTTTACCAGGAGAATTCGGAGTCTGTCCCCACCTGGTATCCTCCATCACCCCGCGCGTCTCAATGCTGCCAGGCCTTGTGAGAGCAAGTCCGCGTGATTGCCGGGAACCT
>Ga0105248_10000438_pt1 | contig 47263 bp, 40 predicted proteins | sample KBSS34metaG_FD_81524 | JGI IMG/M metagenome (GOLD analysis project Ga0105248, IMG submission 81524) | Switchgrass rhizosphere microbial communities from Kellogg Biological Station, Michigan, USA - KBS S3-4 metaG | ecosystem: Host-associated > Plants > Roots > Rhizosphere > Soil | place... | reverse complement strand
TGCTGACGAGTCTTTGTATCTGGCGAAGCGTGCGGTCGGAGACCGGGTAGCGGGCAGACGCTCAGGCTGATCGGCTCGCCCGGACCCGGCACATAGCCCCCGCGCAGGGTGACCCGCACCCGGATCGGGGTCGCGCCCGGCGCCCAGTCGCCGATGCTGTAGGGCGCGATCACCAGCCGCTGGCCGCCGGCTCCGGGGCTCCAGACGTCGACGACCCAACCCTCGACCCGTTCCGGCCGGCTGCTGGCCCCGGCCACCGGCGCCTTGACGCTCTCGGTCCGCAGCTTGGCGAGCGCGAATCCACCGAGACCGAAGGCCAGCAGCACCAGGACCGCGGTCAGGCCCCGCGTCCGGCTCCAGCGTGTCGCCACGACGACCAGCGCCGCGGCGACCGGCAGAATGGCCAGCGCCACCCAGGCCTGGGGCTCGCGCCGCAGGGCGAAATAGAGGCCCGCGCCCAGACCCATGGCCACCGGAGTCCATAGGCTCCAGCGTTCGGCCTGGCGCGCGCCCTGTTCGGCCAGCCAGGCGCCTGCGCCCGCGAGGCTGGGACGCGCTTTGCCCGGCGTGCTAAGAGGCGCCGCCGCGCCGTTCGGCGCCACAGTTTCGATAGGCCTCTCAACCTCGATGTCCGACCGTCCCGTCGTCACCCGGATCGCCCCCTCGCCCACCGGCGCCATGCACATTGGCACGGCCCGCACGGCGCTTTTCAACTGGCTTTATGCGCGCCACACCGGCGGCAAGTACCTCCTGCGCATTGAGGACACCGACCGCGAGCGCTCCACCAAGGAGTCGGTGCAGGTGATTTTTGACGGCCTGGGCTGGCTGGGCCTCGACGCGGACGAGACGCCGGTGTTTCAGGCGAGCCGCGCCGATCGCCACATCGCGGCGGTGGACGCGATGCTGGCCCGCGGCTCGGCCTACCGCGACTACATGACCCCCGACGAGCTGGAGGCCGAACGGACGACGGCGCGGGCCGAGGGCCGCGTGGTGCGTTCCCCCTGGCGCGACGCCTCGCCCAACGATGCGCCGGACCGGCCCTTCGTGGTGCGCCTGAAGGCGCCGACCGCGGGCGAGACGGTCATCGACGACCAGGTCAAGGGCAAGGTCACTTTCCAGAACAAGGACCTGGACGACCTGATCCTGCTCAGGACCGACGGCACGCCGACCTACAACCTGGCTGTCGTGGTCGACGACCACGAGATGGGCATCACCCATGTGATCCGCGGCGATGACCACCTGAACAACGCTGCCCGCCAGACCCTGATCTACCAGGGCCTGGGCTGGGACGTGCCGGTGTGGGCGCACCTGCCGATGATCCACGGGCCGGACGGCGCCAAGCTCTCCAAGCGCCACGGCGCCCAGGCGGTCAGCGAGTTCGCCGACATGGGCTACCTGCCCGAGGCCCTGCGCAACTACCTGGCCAAGCTGGGCTGGGGCCACGGCGACGACGAGATCTTCACCGACGCTCAGGCGCAGAGCTGGTTCGACATCACCGATGTGGTCGGGGCGCCGGCCCGGCTGGACTGGGCCAAGCTCAACCACCTGAACAACCATTACATCCGGCTGGCCGAGCCGGCTCGGCTGACCGCCCTGGTGGCCGCAATCCACAAGGGCCGGGACTTCCCGCTGCACGACGGCGACCTGGCCAGGATCGAGCACGTCATCCCCCTGGTTCGGGACGGCGCCAAGACCACCCTGGAGCTGGCCGACGCCACGATCTTCGCCCTGACGCGCCGCCCGCTCCAGCTGCCGGAGAAGGCCGCCGACCTGCTGACCGAGGAGACGCGGGGCCGGCTCGGCCGGCTTCGCGCAAGCCTGGCTGACGCCGGGGAATGGACCGTGGCGGCGCTCGAAGCCCACAACCGCGCATTCGCCGAACGCGAAGGGGTGGGCCTCGGGAAGATCGGCCCGGCGCTGCGCATGGTGCTCACCGGCGGCGCTTCGGCCATCGACCTTGCAGGGGCCCTCGTAGCGCTTGGAAAAGATGAAAGTCTTGGCCGCATCGACGATGCGCTTTCGCTTGGCGGCTAACGCGCTATAAGCCGTTCGAACGGGTGTTTCATTGCAGCGCACACTCAGAGGGGGACCGCATGGCCGAAACGGCGAAGATCACCATCGGCGGCAAGACCATCGACTTGCCGGTCCTGAAGGGCACCACGGGCCCTGACGTCGTCGATATCCGCAAGTTCTACGCCGAGAGCGACGCCTTCACCTACGATCCCGGGTTCACCTCGACCGCCAGTTGCGAGAGCAAGATCACCTACATCGACGGTGACGCCGGGATCTTGCTGCACCGCGGCTATCCCATCGAGCAGCTGGCCGAACAGTCGTCGTTCCTCGAGGTCTGCTACCTGCTGCTGAACGGCGAACTGCACACCGCCGACCAGTATTCAGAATTCGAGCACAACATCGTCTATCACACGATGCTGCACGACCAATTCGACCGCTTTTTCCAGGGCTTCCGTCGGGATGCTCACCCGATGGCGATCATGTGCGGCGCGGTCGGCGCGCTCTCGGCCTTCTATCACGACAGCGCCGACATCAACGATCCGGCCCAGCGGGTCATCTCGGCCCACCGGATGATCGCCAAGATGCCGACGATCGCGGCGCGGGCGTTCAAGTACTCCATGGGCCAGCCGTTCGTTTATCCGCGCAACGAGCTGCCGTTCGCGGAGAACTTCCTGCGGATGTGCTTCTCCCACCCCGCGGAGGACTGGAAGCCCAATCCGATCCTGACCAAGGCCATGGACCGGATCTTCATCCTGCACGCCGACCACGAGCAGAATGCGTCGACCTCGACGGTCCGTTCGGCTGGCTCCTCCGGGGCCAACCCGTTCGCCTGTATCGCCGCCGGCATCGCCTGTCTCTGGGGGCCGGCCCATGGCGGGGCGAACGAGGAATGCCTGCGGATGCTCATGGAGATCGGGACGGTCGACAAGATTCCCGAGTTCGTGCAGGGCGTGAAAGATCGCCGCTATCGCCTGATGGGCTTCGGCCACCGCGTCTACAAGAACTACGACCCGCGCGCGAAGGTGATGCAGCAGGCCTGCCATGAGGTGCTGGCCGAGGTGGGACACGAGAACGACCCCACCCTGCAGGTCGCCATGGAGCTCGAAAGGATCGCGCTCAGCGACGAGTATTTCATCGAGCGTAAGCTCTATCCGAACGTCGACTTCTATTCCGGCATCACGTTGCGCGCCCTCGGCTTCCCGCCGGAGATGTTCACCGTGCTGTTCGCCGTCGCTCGCACCGTCGGCTGGATCGCCCAGTGGAAGGAAATGATCGAGGACCCGGCCCAGAAGATCAGCCGGCCTCGGCAGCTCTACACGGGCGCCACCAAGCGCGACCTCGTGCCGGTCAGCAAGCGCGGCTAGCGGGCGGCCAGCCGCTTCAGCACGGCGTCGGCGGCGGCTTCCGAGGGATCGGGGCCGCCCCGCCCCATCCTGTCCAACGCGGCATATTGCTCGGCGATCTGGCGCTCGCGCAGCGCCTTGTCGTCCAGGCGCAGCGCCAGTTCCCTGGCCAGCTTCGGCCCGCTGCAGTCGTCCTGCACCAGTTCAGGCGCGATGAACGCCTGGGCGGCGATGTTGAAGAGGGTGATGTAGGGCGTGCGGATCAGTCGCTTCAGGATGGCGTGGGTCAGCGGGCCCAAACGGTAGCCAACCACCATCGGCACGCCAGCCAACGCCAGCTCCGTGGTCACGGTGCCCGAACACGCCAGGGCCAGGGTCGCGGCCTTCATGGCGTCGAGCTTGCCCTGGTCGCCTTCGACGACGTGAGCGCGGTGCGGCCAGCCGGCCACGCGGGCCTTGACCAGGTCGGCGACTGTGGGCGCGGCGGGCACCACCACCTGTAGGTTCGGCCGATCGGCCTTGAGGATCTGCACGGCGTCCGCGAAGGCGGGCAGCACCCGCTCGATCTCGCCGGGCCGGCTGCCTGGCAGGACGATCAGGATCGGGTCGGCGGCCTTGGCGCCGATCTGCTTGCGCAGGCGGCCCGCGTTGGCCTTGGAAAAATCCACGCTCAACGCCGAATTGCCCACGAAGGTCACGGGCAGGCCCTCTGCTTCGAACCAGGGCGCGTCGAAGGCGTGGATGGAGAGCAGGTGGTCGACGGCCTTGGCGAGCGTCTTCGCCCGGCCTGGGCGGGTCGCCCAGACCTGCGGGCCCACGTACTTGATCAGAGGCAGCTTGGGATCGAGCCGGCGCAGGCCGTGGGCCACCCTCAGGGTGAAACCCCAGGAGTCTATCAGGATGGCCACGTCTGGCTTTTCGCGGGCGGCCAGCGCCACGGTGTCCCTCACCCGCGCCACGATCTTCGGATAGGCCATCAGGCCTTCCAGCAGGCCCAGGATCGAGATCTCGGAGATGTCGAAAGGGCTGACGACGCCCTGGGCGGCCATCTTCTCCCCGCCGACGCCCACGAAACGGACCCTATCACCCAGCCGCCGCTTAAGCGCCTGAGCGAGACCCGCCCCGCGATCGTCGCCCGAGGCCTCCGCCGCCACCAGCATGACGGTCAGGACCTTGGTCACGGCTTGTCGGGCTCCACGCCGAGGACGAAGAGCCCAAGCTCGTCGGCCAGTTCGATCACGGTCTCACGCTCCAGCACCAGCAGCCTGCCCGCCTCGCCCACGATGCCGGACAGGCCTGCGCGCGCCACGGCGTGGATCGTGGCCGGGCCGATGGTCGGGAGGTCGACGCGGGTCTCCTGGATTGGCTTGGGCGCCTTGGCGAGCACGCCGCAGGACGCGCCGGCCCGGCCACGCAGCGCCTCAGGCAGCTCGGCGACGCGGGTCAGCATGGCGTCGGTCCCCTCGGCCGCCTCGACCGCCAGGACCAGGCCGCGGCAGACCACGGCGCCCTGCCCTATATCCAACCCACCGATGGCCCGGGCGACCTCGAGCGCGCGATGCACGTCGGCCATATTGGCTTCTGTGGGCGCGACCTTGCCGAGCGGCCCGGCGGCCAGGCCGAGATCATCCATCACCTCATGCGCGCCCTCGACGGCGAAGCCTTCCTTCTCGAACTCGGCGATCAGCACGCGCAGCAGGGCGTCGTCGCCCTTGCGCGCCGCGGCGATAGCGGACGGCAGGACGGCGAGACCGCGCAGATCGGGGATCAGGGCGGAGAAGTCCGGCCGGTTCACCTGTCCGGCCAGGCAGACCGCCTTGCAGCCGGCGCGCTTGAGGGCCTTGAAGCACTTGCCCAGTTCGGCAATGCCCACTTCGGCGCCGGCGTAGGGCGACAGCTCCGCGCCGGCGAAACCCTTCAGCCGGATGACGAACAGCGGGCGGCCGGACCTGCGGCAATGCTCGGCGATCTCCACGGGCAGGCCGCCGCCGCCGGCGATCAGGCCCAGCTTCTGCACGCTAGACCTCGCGTTCGGGCAGGCAGAGCGGCCGGCTGGCGTCGGCGCGGATGAAGTCGATGATTTCCATCACCGGGGCGGAGTGGCCGAAGGTGTGGGCGGTGTCGTCGATCCGCTCCTGGAAGGTCCCTTCTTCCGCGAAGAGCAGGCGATAGGCCGAGCGGAGCTCACTGATGGTTTCGCGGCTGAAGTCGCGACGCTTCAGCCCCACGAGGTTCAGGCCTTCAAGATGGGCGTGGTTGCCCCACACCAGGCCATAGGGAATGACGTCTTTGGTCACCGCGGCCAGGCCGCCGATGAAGGAGTAGCGCCCGACACGGCAGTACTGGTGGACGGCCGCAAGGCCCGAGACCATGACGAAGTCACCGATGTCCACGTGGCCGCCGAGGGTCGCGGAGTGGGCCAGGACGACGTTGTCGCCCACGGTGCAGTCGTGGCCGACGTGGCAGGTGGCCATGTACATGCCGTCGTTGCCGACCCTCGTCACGCCGCCCGCCTGGACCGTGCCGATATGCATCGTCACGTGTTCCCAGATCCTGTTGCGGTCGCCGATCACCAGCTCGGTGGGCTCGCCCTGGTAGGCGGTATGGTGCGGCGGGCCGCCGAGATTGGAGAAGTTGCGGATCGAACAGTCTTCGCCGATCCGCGTGTGACCCTCGACGATCACGTGGCTCAGGATCTGGGTGCGGGCGCCCACCTTCGCATGCTCGCCGATGATCGAGTAGGGCCCGACGCTGACGCCGTCGGCGAGCTCAGCGCCCTTGGCGACGATGGCGGTGGGATGGATTTCAACGCTCACTCAGGTCTCCCCCCACCTAAGTCTCGACGACCATGGCTGCGAACTCGGCCTCAGCGGCGACCTTGTCGCCCACCTTGGCCACACCCTTGAACTTGAACAGGTCGCCGCGCGCGCGGAGCACTTGGACATGCAGACGGATCACATCGCCGGGCCGCACGGGGCTGCGGAAGCGGCAGTTGTCGAGCGAGATGAAGAAGATCGCCTTGCCCGCAACGTCGACGTCCAGCGACTTCGACATCAGCACCGCCCCCGACTGGGCCAGGGCCTCGACGATCAACACGCCCGGCATCACCGGATAGCCCGGAAAATGGCCCTGGAAGAAGGGCTCGTTCACGGTCACGCACTTGATGCCGACAATGGATTCGCTGGGCTTGTACTCTTCACAGCGGTCGACCAGCAGGAACGGATAGCGGTGCGGAATACGCGCCAGGATCTCGGTAATGTCGATTTCGCTGGGAGCATCGCTCACCGGCGCCTTGCGGCTCATGCGTCCCCCTCCTTGCGGCTCGCGTTCTTGGCGAGCCACGCGGTTTCCCGCATCCACTGACGGATCGGCCGGGCCGGCATGCCGCCCCAGGTCTCTCCCGCCGGAATGTCCTTCATCACCCCGGCCGCGGCGCCGACCCGGGCGCCGTCGCCGATGGTCACGTGGTCGGCCACCCCGGCGCGTCCCCCAAACTGAGCGCCGTCGCCGATGACGACACTTCCGGAAATCCCGGTGTGAGCCGCCATGACGCAGTTGCGGCCGACGCGGACGTTGTGAGCGATCTGTACCTGATTGTCGATCTTGGTGTTTTCACCGATCGAGGTGTCATCGAAGGCGCCTCGGTCGACGCAGCTGTTGGCGCCGATGCTCACGCCGTCCTGCAGGATCACCCGGCCAAGCTGCGGAATATCAATGAGGCCCTTAGGTCCCACCGTCGCGCCGAAGCCGGGCTCACCGATGGCGCAACCGGCCAGGATCCGCACCCGGTCGCCGATCAGCGCGAAGCCGATGGTGACGTTGGCGGAGATCTCGCAGTCGCGGCCGATGGCGACACCCGGGCCGATGACGGTGTTGGCGCCGATGCGGGTTCCACGGCCGATCTGAGCGCCCGCGCCGATGACCACACCCGGGCCGAGGCGGACGTCGGCCTCGAGCTTGGCGGTGGGATCGATCCGCGCCTCACCGGTCGACAGCCGTGGGCGATGCAGGCGCCCGGCGGCCAAGGCGTAGCCCATCTGCGGTGAGGCGATCACCAGGCCGACGCAGCCTTTCGGCAAGGCTTCGATATCGCCCGCCTTGACGAAGCACGCGCCGGCGTGGGTCTCGCGAAGCTGCGGCAGGAACTTGCGGTCGCTGACGAAGGTGACGGTGTCGGCCGTCGCTCCGGCCATCACCGAGACGGCCGAAATCGTGCGGCCGCCCATGGCCGGGTCGCCAACCTCCGCCCCCGTCAACCCCGCCAATTCGGTGAGGGTGACCGGCCCCAGGTCTTCAAAGAAGCGCGGATCGGGCATGACGGGCCTGCGCGATCCGCGCCTTTCGAGGTTCGACGCCTACTTCTTCGGAGCAGCCTGACGCACGGGCGCCGGGGTCTGCACGATCGGCGGCGCGCCGCCGCCCGGAGCCGCCGCGGCCTGCGGACCGTCGAGGCGTTCCCGGTCGAAGGCGAACTGGGTGATCTTGGCGTTGGTCGCCGCCAGCACTGCCGGGGTGATGTCGTTGGCCGGGCTGGCCAGGAGCACCGAGTTGCGGTTCAGCAGAACCGAGCACTTGGCGGTCTGGTAGGTCTGGCGGATCAGCGGCTCCATCTCCTGCTGGATGCGCACCAGGGCCTTCTGCTCGGTCGCCTGCAGCTCGCGCTCGCGCAGCTGGGCCTTGCGCTGCAGGGCGCTGTTGCGGACCTGAATGTCGGCCGCCTGCTTCTCGAACGAGGACTGGTCGAGCGTGGCGCGGCGCGCGTCGAGCGACTTGGCGTCGGTCTCGAGCTGGGAGTTCTCGCCGGTCAGTTCGGCGTTCACCTGAGCGCCGATCTGCTGCAGCCGGGTGCCGACATACTTGCCGACCGTCGAGGCGCCGATCGCGTTGTCGAAGGAGAAGATGCACAGGCCGGGGATCGCCGGACCTTGGGCCAGGGGCGGCGGCGCGGCGGCGGCGGGAGCCTGGGCCTGCGCAAAGGCGCTCGAGGCGGCGATCAAAGTGGCGGCCGCGGCGCACAGGCCGGCGGCGAGGGTCTTGGAGGTCATGACAGTCCTAGAATCTGGTTGCGGTTGAGAACCGGAAGGTTTCGGTTTTGTCGTAATCTTCTTTCTTCAGGATCTGGCTGAAGTCGAACTGGATCGGGCCCATCGGCGACTTCCACTTGACGCTGAGGCCGACCGTGGCGCGCAGGCCGAGGTCGTCCCGGATCAGCGGGTCGCGGATCGCCAGACCGGTCGTCGTATCGACCGACTTCTTATCGAAGCCGTCCAGGCCGCCCAAGGTGCCGACGTCGCTGAACAGCGCGGCCTTGATGCCGTACTGCTCTGGCAGGAACGTCGGAATGGTCAGCTCCACGGATCCGATGGCGAATTCCTTACCGCCCAGCGCGTCGGTTCGGCCGAGGTTCAGGTCGCGCGGCCCGATGCCGGCCGTCTCGAAGCCACGGAAGGTGGTGCCGCCCTTGTAGAAGCGGTCGTTGATCCGGACGTGGTCGCCGCCCCAGCCGCCCACATAGCCGGCCTGGCCGGTCAGGCTGAGGATGAAGGTCTTGTTGAACCCGTGATACCAACCGGCCTCGGTCTGGGTGCGCACGTACTTCACGTCGCCGCCGATGCCGGCAAGGTCCTGATTGATCTCGAAATAGTAGCCGCGCGTGGCGTTGATCGCGTCGTTGCGGCGGTCGAGCCGGTAGCCGTAGCCGAACAGCGAGGTCAGGAACTGGCCACGCTCATCGCACAGCGACACCGAGATGATCAGGTTGCCCGGGTCGCAGAACGACTGGTCGATCTCCACGTCGTCGGAGCGGATCGTGTAGTTCAGCGAGCCGCGCGAGTTCAGGCTGAGCGGGAAATTCAGGCGAACGCCCGTGCCCAGGGTCGTGGTCTTGTAGGCCGAGAACTGGGTCAGGTCGTAGCGGTAGTAGTAGGCGTCATAACCCGCGGCCAGATCGCGGCCCAGGAAGCGCGGCTCGGTGAACGAGAAGTCCACCTGCTGACGCAGCGACCCCACCGAGATACGGGCCCGGACGTTCTCGCCGCGGCCGCGGAAGTTGCGCTCCGTGATGCCCAGGTCGACGACCAGCTGGTCGACAGACGAATAGCCGGCGCTGAACGACAGTTCGCCCGTGGGCTGTTCCTCGACCTTCACCTGCAGGCCCGTGCGGTCGGGCGCCGTGCCGGGGGTCTCGGTGATGTCGACGTTCTTGAAGTAGCCGAGCGCGCGGATCTGGTTCTTCGAACGGTCGACGAGCACGCGGTTGTAGGCGTCGCCCTCCGAGACGTTCATCTCGCGGCGGATCACGTAGTCGAGCGTGCGCGTATTGCCGACGATGTCGATGCGGTCGACATAGACGCGCGGGCCCTCGCGGACGTCGAAGGTGACGTCGACCATGCCCGTGGCGCGGTTGGGCGTGTAGCGCGGGCGTACATCGACGAAGGCGAAGCCCGCGGCGCCGGCCGCGAAGGTCAGCGCATCGGTCGCCTGCTCGATCTTTTCATCCTGGTAGAGGTCGCCGCGGCGGAACGGCACCAGGGCTTCCAGGATGTTCTTGTCGAGCTTCTTCAGCTCGGTATCGACGGTGATCTTGCCGAACTTGTACTCCGGCCCCTCTTCCAGGGTGTAGGTGACCACGAAGCCGTTCTTGTCCGGCGACAGCTCGGCCACGGCCGAACCCACGCGGAAATCGTAGAAGCCGCGGTTGCGGTAGTATTTCCGCAGCTGCTCCTTGTCGTACTCCAGACGGTCCGGGTCGTAGTTGGCGTTCGACGAGAAGAATTTGTACCAGTGGGACTGCTCGGTCACGACGACGTCGCGCAGGTCGTCGTCGGAAAACGCCTTGTTCCCCAGGAAGTTGACGCGCAGCACGCCGCTCTTCGGGCCCTCATCGATCTTGAAGATCAGGTCGACGCGCTTTTGCGGCAGCTGGACGATCTGCGGGGTCACGGTCGCCGAGATGCGGCCGGCGCGGCGATAGAGCTCGACGATCCGGCCGACGTCCTGTTGCGCCTTGGCCCGGGTGAAGATGCCGCGCGGACGGACGGTCACCTCGTCCTTCAGCTTGTCTTCCTTGATCGAGGAATTCCCCTCGAACAGCACCCGGTTGATGATCGGGTTCTCGATGACGTTGATGACCAGGTCGCCATTGTTCAGGTTGACCGTCACGTCGGAGAACAGGTCGGTCCGGAACAGGGCCTTCACCGCGGCGTCGAGCTTCGAGGCGTCGACCGTCTCACCCACCGAGATCGGCAGATAGGAGATGACCGTGGTCGGCTCGATCCGCTCGTTGCCGCGCACGACGATGCGCTGCACCACACCCGTCTGGATCACGACGCTCGGCGGCGGCGGCGGCGCAGGCGCAGTCGCCACAGGGGCGCCGGGCGCGGCCTGCTCCGGTTGGGCCAACGCGAGGCCTGGCGTCGCTAGCGCGGTTGTGGCCAGGAGTCCGGCAAGGCCGGAAGCTAGCGCAGCGCTACGGGCGCGGTGTCTTTGCATCGAATCAGCCGTTTAGGAAAAGTCGGGGGCTAGGAGATTAGCCTGCCGAGGAAATTGAACACATGCAGGCGCTGCAAATCGTTCCAGGTGGCGAACAACATCAATCCGAGAACCAGCGCAAGGCCCACGCGATACCCTGCCGCCTGAACCTTGGCAGCAAGTGGGCGGCGGGCGAGCGCCTCATACGCATAGAACAGCAGGTGTCCCCCATCGAGCACAGGTACGGGCATCAGGTTGAGGAAGCCGATGCCGACCGAGATGCTCGCCGCCAGTTCCAGCACCATCAACAGGGCGTTGCCGATGAAGGTGGCGACATCCTTCGAGTTCTCGGCGGTCTGCTTCTCCAGCGCGCCGGAGAGATGGGCCATGCCCAGCGGGCCTGAGATCTGACTGGCGTCCTCGCGGCCGCTGATCATCCGGCCGAGGTAGAACACCGTCGTGGTCACGACATTGGCGGTGCGCTTGACCCCGCCGCCAAGGGCTTCGATCGGGCTGTAGTGGCGGATACGCACCTCGCCTGGCAGCGGGTCGAAGCGCACCCCGATGACCCCGAGCTGCTGAGTGCGGCCGATCGGGTCCTTCACCGGGCCGCGTTGCGGCGTAGCGACGAGGTCGACAAGTCCGCCCCCGCGCTTGACCGTGAAGGGCACCGCGACGCCCGTTCGCATGATGATCAGCTGCCTGACGTCCTCGGCGGACATCACGTCCTGGCCGGCGGCGCGTACGATCACGTCCCCCGCCTGGAAGCCGGCCCGTTGAGCAGGCCCTCCGGGGCTGACCGCGCCGATGCGCGGCGTTGCGATCCCCTCGCCGAGCGTGCCCAGCAGAATCGAGAAGATCGCGATCGACAGCAGGAAGTTGGCCGCGGGGCCTGCCGCGCTGATCATCGCGCGCTGCCACAACGGCTTGAAATGATAGTAGCGGCGCAGTTCGGCCGGGCCGACGCGCTCCAGCAGGTCGGCGCGCATGGCGGCCAGATCGTCCTGGTCAGGGATGCTGGCGACGTTGTCATCGCCCGCGAAGCGCACGTAGCCGCCGATCGGGATCATGCTCAGGCGCCACTCGACGCCGGATTTGTCCGTGCGCCGGAACAGGGCCTTGCCGAAGCCGATCGAGAACTGATCGATCTTGGTGCCCACCGCCTTGGCCGCCAGGAAGTGGCCGAGCTCGTGCACGGTGATCACGATGCCGATGATCGCGATGAACGGCAGGATGTAGAACGGCAGGCCGAGCAAGAATGCGATCATAAACTCTTCTCCCACCGGCCCATCAGGCGTGCGCCGGCGCCATAAGGCCGCTAACCACCTCGTCCGCCACGCGGCGCGCGGTCGCATCGGTGACGCGGGCGGCCTCGACGGGGTCGTTGTCGCTACGCCATAGCAGGTTCTGGCGGTCGAGGCGCTCCAGGGTGGCCTCCACCGTTGCAGCGATATCCAGGAAGCCGATCCGGCCCGCCAGGAAGGCGGCGACGGCCACCTCGTCGGCGGCGTTCATGGCGGCCGGGGCGACGCCTCCGGCGGCCAGAGCGGCCTTGGCGATTCGCAGCGCCGGGAACCGCTCCAGGTCGGGTTCTTCAAAGCTGAGCGGCCCCGAACGTGCCAGATCCAGCCGCTGAGCGGGCCAAGGCAGCCGATCGGGCCAGGCAAAGGCGCAGGCGATCGGGCTCTTCATGTCCGGCGGCCCAAGCTGCGCCAAGGTCGAGCCGTCAGCGTATTCCACCAGGCTGTGGACGATGGACTGCGGGTGGATCAAGACCTCGATGCGCTCCGGCGGCATGGCGAAAAGGTACGCGGCCTCGATCACCTCCAGGCCCTTGTTCATCATCGTCGCGGAATCGATCGAAATCTTGGCGCCCATGCTCCAGTTGGGGTGAGCCAGCGCCTGGGCGGGCGTGGCGCGGGCCATCTGCTCTCGGCTCCAGGCGCGGAACGGGCCACCCGAGGCGGTCAGGATCAATCGGGCGACATGCTGGGCGTTGGACGGTGAAAACACCTGGAAGATCGCCGAATGCTCGGAATCGACCGGGATCACCACGCCGCCGGCGAGCTTCGCCGTCCTGAGCAGCGCCGGGCCGGCGCAGATGATGCTTTCCTTGTTCGCCAGGGCCACGATCGCACCGGACTTGGCGGCGGCGAGCGTCGGCGCCAGGCCCGCAAAGCCGACGATGGCCGACATCACCCACTGGGCGTCCATCGAGGCCGCCTCGACGACCGCGGTTGATCCTGCCGCTGCACGGACGCCCGATCCGGCCAGCCGCTGGCGCAATTCAGGAAGTGCGGTTTCATTTTCGATTACAGCAACTTGCGGGCGCCACTTCAGGGCTTGTTCGGCCAGCCGCTCAACATTGCGGCCGGCGGCCAGGGCCACGACCTCGACATCGACTCCCGCCTTCTCGAACAGCTCAAGGGTCGAGACCCCGATCGAGCCGGTCGACCCCAGAACGCTGACCTTGCGGGGCAGGCTCAATGTCCCCATCCCAAATGGTTGGCGAGGCGCGCGCCGGCCATGACCACGACGGCGAACATCAGCCCGTCGACGCGGTCCAGCAGACCGCCGTGTCCGGGGATGATGTCACCGGAGTCCTTAACGCCGAACCGGCGTTTGAGCGCCGACTCCCAAAGATCGCCGGCCATGGTGGCCAAACCTACGGCCAGGCCGATCAGGGCCGCAGCCCAGAGGCTCAATTGGAAATAGGGCAAGGACGCCATCAGGGTCCCTGCCCCCATGGCTGTCGCCAGGCCTCCGAAGAAGCCCGACCAGGTCTTGTTGGGCGAAAAGCGCGGCCACAGCTTCGGTCCCTTGACGATCGAGCCCACGGCGAAGGCGCCGATGTCGGCCCCCCAGGTGGCGGCGAACAGCATCAGCGTCCACCAGACGCCCTGGTTGGTGGAGCGCAGCCAGATCAGGCAGACGGCGGCCGGCGCCACATAGAGCACGCCATAGGCGGCGTCGGCGGGACGCTCGGCGACGCCGCGCGCCACCAGGGCCGCGGCGATGGCGCCCACCGGCAGCATCATCCAGGCCAGGACGAAATGCGCCTCGTAGGCCAGGAAGACCGCCGCCAGGACGGCCGCAGTGACCGCCGCCGAGACCCGGATCGGCGACGTCGGCGCGCTCATGCCGCCCCATTCGATGGCCAGCAGGGCGACGCCGACGGAGATCAGCAGCAGGTAAGGCAGCGGCTCCTGGCGGCCCTCCAGGGCGGGAACCAGATGCTGATGCTGGCCGAGCGTGGCGTAGAGCGCCGTCGGGACCAGAACCACGCCCGAGGCGATCCTCAGGCCCAGGTTCGACCAGTCGAAGCGCCTAGCCTGCGGCAAGGACGTCATCGGCCACGACCGCGCCGTAACGCCGATCACGCGTGTGGTACTCCGCGATCGCAGCCTTCAGGTGCTCGGCCGAATAGTCCGGCCACAGCACGTCCTGGAAGACGAACTCAGCATAGGCCGCCTCCCAGAGCATGAAGTTGGACAGCCGCTGCTCGCCGGAAGGCCGCACGATGATATCGGGGGCCGGCAGCACCGAGGTCGAAAGGTAGCGCGCGAAGGTCGCCTCGGTCAGGTCGCCCGGGGCCGCGCGGCCCGCCGCCACCTCCTCGGCGAACCGCTGAGCGGCGTCGGTGATGTCGGCCTGGCCGCCGTAGTTGAAGGCGATGGTCAGGTAGAGGCTGGTGTTGTGCGCCGTGCGCTGCTCGGCCTCGCGGCAGATCTTCAGCAGGTCCCGTGAAAGGCCGGCCGAACGGCCGATCACCCGGACCCGGACGCCCTCGCGTTCCAGTCGCGGCAGGTCGCTTTTGAAGTAGCGTTGCGGCAGCGCCATCAGCTCGGCCACCTCGGCCGCCGGCCGGCTCCAGTTCTCGGTTGAAAAGCCAAAGATGGTCAGCCAGCGGATACCGATGTCCGGCGCGGCCTGGACGATGCGCTTCAGCGCCTCGACGCCGGCCTGATGGCCCAGGGTGCGGGGCAGGCCTCGCCGCTTGGCCCAACGCCCATTCCCATCCATGACGACCGCCACGTGCAGGCCGTCCTGCGTCGCACCGGGTCCGGGCGCCGCGGCCGACGTAGGGGTTTCTGGGACGGCCATGGTGCGGGTTACGGTCCTAACGGGATCTGCGGCGCACGCGCCTAGACGTGCATGATCTCTTGTTCTTTGGTTTTCAAGGCTTCGTCCACGCGCTTGATCGCCTCATCCGTGAGCTTCTGGACCTCGGACTCCATCCGCTTTTCCTCGTCCTGGCTGATGACGTGGGCCTTCTCGGCGGCGCGCAGGTCGTCGTTGGCGTCGCGGCGGATGTTTCGCACCGCGATCCGTTGGGTTTCCGCGTACTTGCCGGCGATCTTGGCGAGGTCCTTGCGGCGCTCCTCGGTGAGCGGCGGGATCGGGATGCGCAGGTTCTGGCCGTCGGTCACCGGGTTGAGCCCCAGGTTCGACGAACGGATCGCCTTTTCGACGGCGATCACCAGGGCCTTGTCCCAGACGCTGACGCTGATCATCCGCGGCTCCGGCACCGAGATCGCGCCCACCTGGTTGATCGGCATCTGCGAGCCGTAGGCGTCAACGCTAATCTGGTCGAGCAGATTGGCCGAAGCCCGACCGGTGCGCAGACTGGCGAATTCTTCCTTCAGGGCGGCGACCGCCTTTTCCATGCGGTCCCGGTATTTCGCGAGGACCGGCTTTTCCACGGTGGCCATTTGTCTTGCTCCCTTCGTCCGTCTTCTGGCGCTTAAGCGATGGTGGTGTAGACGCCCTCGCCCTTCAGCACCTTCAGGAGATTGCCGCGTTCGCGGATGGAGAACACCACGATCGGGATGTGATTGTCGCGCATCAGGCTGACCGCCGAGGTGTCCATGACGCGCAGGTCCTTCGCCAGGACCTCCTTGTAGGTCAGGGTGCTGTAGCGCTTCGCGTCCGGGTCCTTCTTGGGGTCAGCCGTGTAGACGCCATCGACGCTGGTGCCCTTCAGCAGGACGTCGCACCCCATCTCGGCGGCGCGCAACGCGGCGCCCGAGTCAGTGGTGAAGAAGGGTGCGCCGACGCCGGCCGCGAAAATCACCACGCGGCCCTTCTCCAGGTGCCGCAGCGCACGGCGGCGGATGTAGGGCTCGCAGACCGCTTCCATCGGGATCGCTGACTGAACGCGGGTAAAGACGCCGATCTTCTCCAGCGCCGCCTGGATGGCGAGTGCGTTCATGACGGTCGCCAGCATGCCCATGTAGTCGGCGCTGGCCCGTTCCATGCCAGCCTCGGCAAGCGCGGAACCGCGGAAGATGTTGCCGCCGCCCACCACGACGCAGACCTCGATCCCGGCCTTGGCGACCTCGGCGATCTCTTCGGCCACGGCCTGCAGGGTCTTCGGATCGATACCGAACCCTTCGCCGCCAACGCCCGCCTCTCCCGAAAGCTTCAGGAGGATGCGTTTGTAGCGCGGCTGGCTGTCGGGCATGCGGGAATCCCTATCTCGCAGAGAACATAAACCAAGGGCGCGGCGCGTCGATACGCGCCGCGCCCCTGGGACGTCTGATAATGTCCGGACCTAGGCTTGGCCGGACATCGCGGCGACTTCAGTCGCGAAATCAGGACCCTCCGGGCCCTTATCCACGCCCTCGCCGAGCTGGAAGCGGACGAAGCCCTTCACCGAGACCGGCGAGCCGAGCTCCTTGGCAGTGGCTTCGACCAGCTGCTCGATGGTCTGATCCGGGTTCATCACGAAGGGCTGCTTCAGGAGCACGACCTCTTCCTGCCACTTGCGGATCCGGCCTTCGATCATCTTCTCGACGACGGCCACCGGCTTGCCGGACTCCAGCGCCTGGTCGGTGAGGAACTTCTGTTCCTTGGCGACCGCGGCCGGATCCAGGTCAGCGGGGCTGAGCGCCAGCGGCGGGGTCGGGGTGCCGGCCACGTGCAGAGCGATCTTGCGGCCGACTTCCTTCAGCACCGTCTGGTCGCCAGCGCCTTCCAGCGCCACGAGCACGCCGAGCCTGCCGACGCCGTCGCCCTGCGCGTTGTGCAGGTAGAGCGATACCGAGCCCTGGCTCACCGAGAGGCGGGCCGAGCGGCGCAGGCGCATGTTCTCGCCGATGGTGGCGATCATGTTGGTGATCAAGTCGGACACAACCTCGCCCTTGGCGGTCTTGGCCGCGGAGATGGCGTCGACGCCTTCCACGGTGAGGGCCACTTCGGCGATGTCCCGGGCGGCGGCCTGGAACGTGTCGTTCTTGCCGACGAAATCGGTCTCGGCGTTCAGCTCGATCAGCGCGCCGGTCTTGCCGTCGGCGCTCACCTTGCCGGCCACCAGGCCCTCAGCCGCGGCGCGGTCTGCCTTCTTGGCCGCCTTGCTCAGGCCCTTGGCCCGCAGCCAGTCCATCGACGCGGCGATGTCGCCGTCGTTCTCCTGCAAGGCCTTCTTGCAGTCCATCATGCCAACGCCCGATTTTTCGCGCAGGTCTTTGACCAGCGCAGCGGTGATCTCCGCCATGGTCAGCTCCTTCAAGTCTGGGTCGGCGGACTCCGGACGGAGTCCGCCTCGAGTGGGTGGTTAGCTTGAGCCTGTGACGGCTCAGCTGGCCTGTTCTTCGCTCGGCTCAGCGGCGGCCTCAGGTTCAGCGGCGGGAGCCGCCTCTTCCGGGGCCGGCGCGGCCTCAGCCACGGCGGGGGCAGCCTCTTCCGCGACAGGCGCGGTTTCAGCCACGGCCTCGGCAGGCGCTTCGGCGACGGCTTCCGGCTCAGGCGCGGCGGCCGGGGCCGGTGCGGCCTTGGCCTTCTTCGCCTTGGGGGCCGGCGCCGGTTCCGGCGTCAGCTCCTTGGCCAGCGCCGGCTCCATCGGAGCCTCCGAGGCGCCGAGATCCACACCGGCGGCGGATTGCCCCGCCGCCAGACCATCCAGGATCGAGTCGGCCATCAGGTCGCAGTAGAGCTGAATGGCGCGGGCGGCGTCGTCGTTGCCGGGGATCGGGAAGGTGATGCCGTCCGGATTGCAGTTCGTATCCAGGATCGCGATCACCGGGATGTTGAGCTTGCGCGCTTCCTGGATGGCGATCGCTTCCTTGTTGGTGTCGATCACGAACATCAGGTCGGGGATGCCGCCCATGTCCTTGATGCCGCCGAGGCTCAGCTCGAGCTTGTCGCGCTCGCGGTTGAGCTGCAGCAGCTCCTTCTTGGTGCGGCCGCTCTCGGTTTCCAGCACGCCTTCCAGCTCGCGCAGACGCGCGATGGAGCCGGACACGGTGCGCCAGTTGGTGAGCGTGCCGCCCAGCCAACGGTGGTTCACGTAGTATTGGGCGCAGCGGCGCGCGGCCGTGGCGATCGGCTCAGACGCCTGGCGCTTGGTGCCGACGAACAGCACACGACCGCCGCCGGCGGCGACTTCGCGCACCTTCACCAGGGCCTGGTGCAGCAGCGGGATCGACTGCGAGAGATCAATGATGTGGATGTTGGAGCGGCTGCCGAAGATGTAGCGCTCCATCTTCGGGTTCCAGCGATGCGTCTGGTGGCCGAAGTGGGCGCCGGCTTCGAGGAGCTGACGCATAGAGAAATCGGGCAGTGCCATGGGCCTTAGGTATCCTTTATCCGGTTGAACCTCCGCAGGCACCCCCTCCAAGGAAGGGACCGGAATGGAAGCGGACGGGATGTCTCCCCGCCACGTCGCCAAACGCCTGCGTGTGGAATGAGGGCGCGATGTAGGCGGTTGGGCCGGAAAAATCAACCGCCGGGCCGTTTTGGACAACCTAGGGGGTTGAAGCTCCGCCGTGGAGATGTAGGGTGGCAAGGAACATTGAGGGAACATTCAATGCGATTTGCCGTCACCCTGGTGCTGGGCCTGAGCCTCGCCGGCGCCGCCCATGCCCAGTTCCAGCCGATCAAACCCATCGAACCCATCAAGCCGATCCCGCCCATGGGCAGCGAAAAGCAGGCTGGCGGGTTCAAGCCCTTCGAGCCGGTCAAACCCTACACGCCGCCGAAGCCGTTCAAGGGGACCGACACCAACACCGCGCCGAGCGGGCTCTATCCGGAACTGCACAAGCCAAAGAAGCCGGCCGGCAGCGGGTTCTAGCGCCTAGAGGTCCTCCACGAAGGTGACGCCCGGCGCGGTCTTGATCGCGCCGCGCACTGCACCGTCCAGGGTGAAGCGCCCGGGCAGCTTCATCTCGATCTCGCGGCCCTGGCCAAGACCCGCCACCAGCACGATCTCGCCGCCGCGGGGATTGGTGACGCCCTCCAGGCGCTTCTTCAGGGCGTCGATCTCGGCGCTGCGCGGCGCGAGGTGGACACGCAGGCCGGCGACCACGTTCTCCACGGCCTTGGCCACCGGCTCGGCGCTGTCGCCGAAGAAGCGGACCTCACCGTCCTTGGCCCGGGCGCGCACGGTGATCGCCACCGCCGCGCCGGGCTCCAGGATGTCGCGGCAGCGCCGCCAGCTCTCCGGCGGGAACAGCACCTCATATTCCCCGGTGGGATCGGAAAGGGTGACGAAGGCGAACTTCTCGCCCGAGCCCTGGGCGGCGCGCTCCTGGCGGCGACGCACGACCCCGGCCATGCGCAGGGCCTCGGCCCCGCCCTCCGCCTTGGCGATGGCGTCGGTCAGCAGGTCGGTGCGACGGCGGCGCAGCGCCTCGATCATGTCGTCCAGCGGGTGGCCGGAAAGATAGAAGCCGACCGCGGCCAGTTCTTCGTCCAGCCGCTGGACCGGCGTCCAGGCGTCGGACTTCTTCAGGCGCGGACGGTGGGCGCCGCTGGCGTCGTCGCCGAACAGGCTACGCTTGCCCTCGGCCCGGTCCGAGGCGAGCGCCTGCCCGTGGCCGACCAGCGCGTCGGCGTTGTCGAAGATCTCGGCGCGGTTGGCGTTGATGGAATCGAAGGCCCCGGCCCGGGCCAGGGTCTCGAAGGTGCGCTTGTTGACCTGCTTGGGGTCGACGCGCTCGACGAAGTCGAAGATGTCGCGGAACGGCCCGCCATCGCGGCGTACGGCGACCACATGCTCCATGGCCTGCAGGCCGACGTTGCGGATCGCGCCCAGGGCGTAGAGCACCTCGCCGTCTTCCACGTCGAAGTCGGCGCTGGAGAGGTTCACGTCCGGCGCCTTGATCTTCACCCCGGCGCGCCGCGCGTCCTGATAGTAGACCGACAGCTTATCGGTGTTGGCGAGGTCGAGGCTCATGGAGCCCGCGAAGAATTCCACCGGCGCGTTGGCCTTCAGCCAAGCCGTTTGATAGGCGATCAGCGCGTAGGGCGCGGCGTGCGACTTGTTGAAGCCGTAGCCAGAGAACTTCTCCATCAGGCCAAACAGCAGGTCGGCGAGGTTTGCATCCACGCCTCGCTCGGCGGCGCCGGACATGAAGCGCGCCCGCTGCTTGTCCATCTCCTCCTTCTTCTTCTTGCCCATGGCGCGGCGCAGAAGATCGGCTTCGCCGAAGGAGTAGCCGGCCAGGATCTGGGCGATCTGCATCACCTGTTCCTGGTAGACGATGACCCCGAAGGTGGGCGTCAGCACCGGCGCCAGCAGCGGGTGCAGCACGTCGAGCGGCTTGCGGCCCATCTTGGTGTCGACGTAGGCGGGGATCGAATCCATCGGGCCCGGCCGATAGAGCGAGATCAGCGCGGTGACCTCTTCGAGCGACTGCGGCCGGAGCTGGCGCAGGGTGTCGCGCATCCCCTGCCCTTCCATCTGGAACACGCCCACGGTGTAGCCCGAGGCCATGACCTCGTAGGCGCCGGGGTCGTCGAGCGGCAGGGTCTCCAGCTCGAAGCCCGCGCCACGCCGTTCCAGATGCTGCATGGCCCGCTGGACGACGGTGAGCGTCTTCAGGCCCAGGAAGTCGAACTTCACCAGGCCAGCGCTCTCCACCCACTTCATGTTGAACTGGCTGGCCGGCAGTTCGGAGCGCGGATCGCGATAGAGCGGGACGAGCTGGGTCAGCGGCCTGTCGGAGATGACGATGCCGGCGGCGTGGGTCGAGGCGTTGCGGTAGAGGCCCTCGAGCTGCAGGGCGATATCCAGCAGGCGGGCCACCGCCTCGTCGCTGTCACGCGCTTCGCGCAGGCGCGGCTCGATCTCGATGGCCTTGGCGAGGGTGACCGGATTGGCCGGGTTGGCCGGCACCATCTTGGCGAGGCGATCGACCTGGCCCAGCGGCAGTTGCAGCACGCGGCCCACGTCGCGCAGGACGGCACGGGCCTGCAGGGTGCCGAAGGTGATGATCTGGGCGACCCGGTCGCGGCCGTAGCGCTGCTGGACGTAGGAGATCACCTCGTCGCGGCGCTCCTGGCAGAAGTCGATGTCGAAGTCGGGCATCGACACCCGCTCGGGGTTCAGGAACCGCTCGAAGATCAGGCCGTACTTCAGCGGGTCCAGGCCGGTGATCATCAGCGACCAGGCCACCAGCGAGCCTGCCCCGGAGCCGCGGCCCGGCCCCACCGGTACGCCGTGAGCCACCGCCCACTTCATGAAGTCCGAGACGATCAGGAAGTAGCCGGAGAAGCCCATCGAGGTGATCACCCCGATCTCCCGGGCCAGACGCTCCTCGTAGACCTCGATCGGCTGCGAGGGGGCGTTGATCTTCAGCCGCGCCTTCAGGCCCTCCCGGGCCTGGTGCGCCAGTTCGTCGTCCTCGGAGCGGCCGCCCTCGGTGGGGAAGCGCGGCAGGATCGGGTCGCGCTTGGGCACGGCGAAGGCGCAGCGGCGTGCGATATCGACGGTGTTGTCGCAGGCTTCCGGCAGGTCGGCGAAGAGGGCGCGCATTGCGTCGACGTTCTTGAAGTGATGCTCCGCGGAGACTCTTCGTCTCTCGTCCTGGCCGATGAAGGCGCCGTCGGCGATGCAGAGCAGGGCGTCGTGCGCCAGGTGCATCTCCGGGGTCTTGAAGTAGACGTCGTTGGTGGCGACCAGCGGGACGTCGGTCTCATAGGCGAACTTGACCAGCTCAGGCTCAGCGACGGCCTCGGCGGGCGCGCCGTGGCGTTGGAGCTCGACGTAGAAGCGGTCGCCGAAGACCCGGCGCATTTCGGCCAGTGCGGCGCGGCCTTCCTTGACCTTGCCGGCCGCGAGCAGCGGGTCGACCGGGCCATCCGGGCCGCCGGAGAGCAGGATCAGGCCGTCGGCATGGGCGCAGACCTTGTCCCAGGCCACATGCGGCTCGTCGGTCGGATCGATCTCCAGGAACGCGGCCGAGGAGAGTTCGGAGAGGTTGAGGTAGCCCTGCTCGTTCTGGGCCAGCAGGACGATGGTCGCGGTCTTGGCCCAGCGGTCGCCAAGCCCCTCGCCGATCCCGGTGACCGGCAGGGCCAGGCCGACGATCGGCTGGACGCCGGCTTCCTTGGTGGCGATGGAGAATTCGAGGGCGCCGAACAGGTTGGCCCGGTCGGTCAGGGCCACGGCGGGCATCCCGGCGGCGGCGGTCAGCTCGCCGATCTTGTCGGCCTTGATGGCGCCTTCCAGGAGGGAGTAGGCCGAGCGGACCCGCAGGTGGACGAAACCTTCACCCGCTTCGCTCACGCTCGCCGCCTCCCCCATACGCATGGCGGTCAGCCCATGTGAGCGGTCACCGCGCAGACCATCCAGACAAAGCTCGCCACCGACACAAAGGCCAGTGATTCCCGGGCCAGACGAACCATCTCTCGCATCCTTCTGTGCGCGGGCCTGTGGACGGGTGCGTCCGTTCCGCTTCCGTTCTTATTTCTCCTTTTGTTCTCTCCGTCAAGCCAATGCGTTCCCGCCCTATCCCATCCCGGCGATCTGGTAGAGGAAGTCGACGAAGCTGAGGGTCGCGCCGTCGAAGCCCAGCACTTTCGGGTTGCTGCTCTCGATGAGCATGAATTCGTCGGGGGCGTGGGCCCCTGCTCCGCAGCCGAGGCCGAACTGGCCGGCGGGGAGTGAGACGGGGGCGGAGGTGAAGACGTAGCCCGGCCAAGATCCCGCGAGCCTGGGGTAGATCGTCGTCTTCACGCCGGCCTTCTTGTAGGTGGCGAGCTCGGCCTTGATCAGCGGGCTGTCCTCGGCGGTCTCGGTGGGGTCGTAGCCGCCGGAGACGTTGACGGCGATGTCGCCGTAGCCGCGCTTGGCCAGGTGGGCCTTCAGCTTGGCGACGCAGTCGTCCTTGGTCTGGTTGGGCACCAGGCGCAGGTCGAGCTTGGCGACCGCGCGGCCGGGCAGGATGGTCTTGCCGCCGGGGCCGGTGTAGCCGGCGACCAGGCCCTCGATATTGACCGTGGGCATGGCGGCGCCGCGCTCCAGGGTCTCCTGCCAGCTCATGTCGCCGACCCACTTCTTGACGCCCAGGACCCTGCGTTCGTTCTCCGAGGAACGGGCGGCGGCCGAGGCGGCGATCAGCTCCTTCTCCCGCGCCGTGAGCGGCCGGACCTTCTCGAACCAGCCGTCGATGGCCGGGGTGTTGCCGTCGGCGCTGACCAGGGTCTGCAGGGCCTCGACGAGGCGCCAGGTGGGGCTGTCGACGGTGGCCTTGAGGCTGGAGTGAATGTCCTTGGCCGGGCCCCGGCCCCAGGCTTCGCCGGAGGCCACCAGCTCCAGCTCGACGATTCCCTTGGCGCCCAGGTTCACGACCACCGAGCCGTCGGCCCCGTCCTGCCAGCTGGCCGGGATGATCACGCCCGCGCAAGGTTTAAGCGCGGCCAGCACGTCGGGGCGGCGAACCACCTGGGTGAAATGCGGCGAGCCGATCTCCTCCTCGCCTTCGCAGACCAGGACCAGGTTCACCGGCGGCTTCTTGCCGGCGGCGCGCAGGGCGTGGAGCGCGGCCAGCATGGCGGCTTCCGGGCCCTTCTGGTTGGTGGCGCCGCGGCCGACCATCACCTTGCCGAGGCCCGGCTTGTCGACGATCCGGCCCTCCAGCGGCGGCGAGGACCATTCGGCCGGATCGAACTGCTTCACGTCGTACATGAAGTAGAGGCCCAGCGTGTGCTTGGCCCCGTTGTCCATGACACCGAAGACGCCCGGGTGACCGTCGGTCGGCACGCGCTGGACGTTGGTGAAACCCGCGTCGCGGGCGAGCTGCATCATGTACTGGCAGCCCTTCTCCATGTCGCGGTTCTCCGCGGCGATGGAGGGCAAGGCGATCCAGTCGCGCAGGCGCTGCACGTTGGCGTCGTGCCCGGCCTCGACGGCCTTGCGCACGGCGTCCATGTCGCCGCTGGCCGCCAGCGCATCGAAGGGCGCGAGGGCCGCGAGGCCCGCGAGCGCCGCGCCCCCGCTCAGCAGGCTTCGGCGATGGGTCTCGAACGGCGTGGTCATGGCGGCGGCCTCCCCTGGTTCCAGGGAGTAGAAAGCCAAGCCAAGGCGCTGTCTACGAACGAGGTCTGCGGCGGGTGCGACGCCGCCAGGATGGAACCACGAAATACACGAAATACACGAAACTAGAGCGCGATGCGGACAACCTGCACCTTGTAGGAGGAGCCGAAATTCACCAGCAGGCCCAACCGCAGTCCCGTCGCTCTAAGGTAGTTCATGAGTTGCGCCCGATGCTCGGGCGCGATCTCGCGGACCGCCTTCAGTTCAACGATGACGCTGTCAAAGCATATGAAATCCGGCGCGTAGCGCGTCTTCAGCTCACGTCCCTGGTATTCGAGGCGCAACGGCTGCAGCGCCGAAAATGGAATCCCGCGCTCGCCGAATTCAATCGTCAGGCACTCTTGGTAGACGACCTCCAAGAAGCCGGCGCCCATCGTGCGATAGACCTCGAAGATCGCCCCTTGGATCCGAAAGGCCTCCTGGGCCAGAACCATGGTGTCCGTCGTATCGCTCCCCATGCCTCGACCTTATCCGATCGAAGAGAACAATACAAGAACATCTGGCCGGCGTTTTCGTGTATTTCGTGTATTTCGTGGTTCAATAGTCAAAAGGCCAAGCGACGGCCGGCTCAAGTGGGCGTGGGCGGCGAACGGACCGCCCTCAGCGTCAAGGCCAAGCAGCCATTGGCTTTGCGGCAAGGTCGCGCGAAGCTGCGATTCCACGCCACCGGGCGGCGAATGATTCACGCGCACCACCTCACCTATATGGGGCTCTCGCTGCTGGTCGCGGTGCTGGGCTCTTGGACGGCGCTGGACCTGTTTCGGCGGGTGCGGACCCACGTGGGGCGGGCCCAGCGCATCTGGCTGACCACAGCGGCGGTAGCCATGGGGTCCAGCATCTGGTCGATGCATTTCATCGCCATGCTGGGATACGACCCCGGCTCGCCGGTGCGCTACGACCTGTCGCTGACGATCATGTCGCTGGGCCTGGCGATCCTGGCCACCGGCGGCGCCTTCTTCGCCGCGGCCAGCTCCGGCGCATCGCGCCGCCGCGTGGTGGTGGCCGGGACCTTCATGGGCTTCGGCATCTGCCTGATGCACTACGTCGGCATGGCGGCCCTGCGCACGGCGGTGTCGCTGGGCTACGACCCCTGGCTGGTGGCGCTATCGTTCGTGGTGGCGGTCGTGGCGGCGACCGCGGCCCTGTTCGCCGCGCGGCGCGAGCGCTCCATGGCCTGGCGCGCAGCCGCCGCGGTGCTGCTGGGCGGCGCGATCGTCGGCATGCACTACACGGCCATGGCGGCGCTGCGGCTCAGCCCGCGACCCGTGCCGGCGATGGCCACGGCGGGCCTGGGCATTCCGCCCCTGGTCCTCGCCTTCCAGGTGGCCGGCGGAACGCTGGTGATCCTGCTGCTGGCGCTGATCGCCTCGCTCTACGACCGCCGCCTGGATGTCATGGGCGCCCTGGACGCCGGGCGCGTCGGCTATTGGGAGCTCTCCCTGTCGCAGATGAGCCTGTCGGCCTCGGCGCGGGGCAAGGAGATCTTCGGCCGCGGCCCGTCCGAACCCCTGAGTTACGACGACCTGCTGGCCGCCGTGCATCCCGACGACCGCGAACGCCGCCGCGAGCTGATGGCCCAGGCGCTGGAAACCGAGAGCGACTACGACAGCGAGCACCGCATCATCCTGGCGAGCGGCGAGGTGCGCTGGATCAATGTGCGCGGCCGGGTGCTCATCGGTTCGCGCGGTCGGGCGCGACGGATGACCGGCATCGTCATGGATGTCACCGACCGCCACGCCGCCTTCGCCGCCCTGGCCGAGAGCGAGGGCCGCTTCAGGTTGATCGCCGACAGCACGCCGGCGCTGATCTGGATGACCGACGCGGCCGGCCAGGTGACGTTCGTCAACCGGCACTACGAGACCATGTTCGGCCACACCGCGGACGCCCTGCTGGGCGGCGGCTGGGCCCAGGTGGTGGTCGCCGAAGACCTGCCGGCCTATCTGCGCAGCTTCGGCCGGGCGATGCGGGACCGCGCCGATTTCCGGCATTTCACCCGCGCCCGGGACCGCAACGGGCGCATCCTGTGGTTCCGCTGCGAGGGCGCGCCGAGGTTCTCGGCGGACGGCGAATTCGCCGGGTACAGCGGCTGCAACGTCGACGTCACCGAGGCGATGGTCGCCCAGGAGCAACAGCGGCTGTTGATCAACGAGCTCAATCACCGCGTGAAGAACACCTTGGCCACCGTGCAGTCGATCGCCGCCCAGACCGCTCGACGCGCCGAGTCGCCGGAGGACTTCCGCGAGAAATTCGAGACCCGGCTGATCGCCCTGTCCAACACCCACAACGCGCTGACCCGCGGCGGCTGGGAAAGCGCCAGTCTGAGCGAGCTGTTGAGCCAGGAATTCGAGCCCTACGCCGGCGAGCAGGTGCGGCTGGACGGGCCTCAGGTCGATCTGCCGCCTCGCATGGCCGTCACGCTCGGCATGGTGTTCCACGAACTGGCGACCAATGCGGCGAAGTATGGAGCCCTGTCGACGCCGGCGGGCCTGGTGCGGGTGTCTTGGCGCACGGTGCTGGACGGCGCCGCAACCGGCCTGGTCCTGCAGTGGACGGAGGAAGGCGGACCGCCGGTGCGGACGCCGACACGCCGGGGCTTCGGCTCGCGGCTGATCGAAAACAGCGTCAATGGCGAGCTCGGCGGCTCCAGCCGGATGGCGTTCGAGCCTGGCGGGCTCAGCTATCGCCTGGAGGTCACCGTGTCCGACAAGGGCGCGGGCGATGAGGACGCCCTGGCGGTCGGCTAGCCCTTCGGCTGTTCCACCAGGTGGCCGTCCTTCAGGGCGAAGACGCGGTCCATGTGCTTGGCCAGGTCGAGGTTGTGGGTGGCGATGAGGGCGGCGACGCCGGTGCGGCGGGCCAGTTCGTAGAGGTTCTCGAAGACCGCGCCGGAGGTGGTGGGGTCGAGGTTGCCGGTGGGCTCATCGGCGAGCAGCAGGCGCGGCGAATTGGCGAGCGCGCGGGCGACGGCCACGCGCTGCTGTTCGCCGCCGGACATCTGGGCGGGCTGGTGGTTCACGCGTTCGGCGAGCCCGAGATCGGCGAGCAGAGCCCGGGCCCGCTCTTGCGCCGTCTTGCGCGGGACGCCGGCGATCATCAGCGGCAGGGCCACGTTGTCCAGTGCGGTGAATTCCGGCAGCAGGTGGTGGAACTGGTAGACGAAGCCGATGGTCGCCAGGCGGATCTGAGTGCGCGCGCGGTCCGCCAAACCCGAGCATTCGCGGCCGAGGATAGAGATGCGCCCGGCGTTGGGCCGCTCCAGCAGGCCGGCGGCATGCAGCAGGGATGACTTGCCGGAGCCGGAGGGGCCGATCAGGCCGACGATCTCGCCCGGCATGACGTCGATGTCGGCGCCCCGCAGGACGGTCAGAGACCCGGCCCCGGTGACGTAGCTGCGTTCCAGCCCGCGGATCGACAGGACCGGCTCTGTCCACGGCCCGTTGGGCGCGGCGTCACTCATAGCGAAGCGCCTCCACCGGATCGAGGCGCGAGGCCCGCCAGGCCGGCGGCAGGGTGCAGAGCAGCGACACGATCAGGGAGAAGGCGACGATGATCGCCACCTCCATCCAGTCGACCTTGGCCGGCAGCCGCGAGAGGAAATAGACGTCCGAGGAGAACACCTGCGCGCCGGTGGCCCACTCCACGAAGGCCTGGATCGGCGTGATGTAGATCGAGACCAGGGCGCCCAGGACGAGGCCGGCCAACGTGCCCAGCGCGCCGATCATGGCCCCGGCCATCACGAAGATCCGCAAGATCGAGCCCTGCCCGGCGCCGATGGTCCTAAGGATCGCGATGTCGCGGCCCTTGTTCTTCACCAGCATCACCAGGCTGGAGATGATGTTGAGCGAGGCGATGACGATCAGCAGGGACAGGATGAGCCCCATGACGTTGCGCTCGACCATCAGGGCGCCCCAGTAGGACGCGTCGCGCTGGGTCCAGTCGGCGACCAGGCCCGCGGGACCGACGGCGCGGCTGACGGCGGCCTTGAGCTGCGGGGCCTTGTCCGGATCGGCGACCTTGACCTCGATGGCGTCGACGCCGTTCTCCCGGCCGAAGAACAGCTGGGCCTGCTCGAGGGGCATGAAGATGTAGCCCTGGTCGTATTGGCTCATGCCGGCCACGAAGGTGCCGGCCACCGTATAGGCCTTCTGGTGCGGCGCGCTGCCGAACGCCGTGGCGCCGCCGGAGGGCGAGATCAGCGAGATCGTGTCGCCCACCTTGACCCCGACCGCATCGGCCAGGCGCTCGCCGATAAGCACGCTGTCGCCGCCGTAGTCGCCGAGGCCGAAGGTGCTGGCGGAGCCGTGGGTGATGTTGCCGGAGACGATCCGGGTGGCCAGCATGTCCTTGCGCGACAGGCCGCGGACGATGGCGCCGGTGATCTGGCTGGGGCCCATGGCGATGGCCTGGGCCTCCACGACGGGGACAGCCTGGGTGACGCCGGGCACCTTCAGCACCTGGGTCACGGCGCGGTCGCGTTCGGCGGCGCTGTCGAGCAGGCCGCCGGTGATGAAGATGTGGCCGTTGAAGCCCAGGATCTTGCCGAGCAGTTCCGCCCGGAAGCCGTTCATCACCGACATGACGATGATCAGCACCGAGACCGCCAGCATGATGCCGACGAAGGAGATGATCGAGATCAGGGCCACGCCGCCCTGGCTGCGCTTGGCCCGCAGATAGCGGCCGGCGAGCATGCGTTCCCAGAGCCCGAAGGGCGGGGCGCGGGTGGAGGGGGTGAGGTCGGTCATGCGGCGAAGCCGCGAGGGCGGCGTCCGGCGGCAGTCAGCAATCTGGAACCACGAAATACACGAAATACACGAAAGAAGACGAAGAGGACCAAGGCGCATCCCGCCTGCACGGCCCGTTCGTGTATTTCGTGTATTTCGTGGTTCAAAATGACCGGCCTACGGCCCAAAGCGGCGCTCACCCGGTGATGGCCTTCAGCGCCGCGTCGAGCGGCAGGGTCTGGCGATCGCCGGTGGCACGGCGTTTGATCTCGACCATGCCCTCGGCCACGCCCTTGGGGCCGACGATCAGCTGCCAGGGAATGCCCACCAGATCGAGACCGGCGAACTTGGCCCCGGGGCGGTCGTCGCGGTCGTCGAGGATCGGGTCGACGCCCAGGTCGGTGAGCGCCTTGTAAGCCTGCTCGGCCACCGCATCGACGTCGGCGGCGCCCGGCCGCAGGTTGACCACGGCCGCGCCGAAGGGGGCCACGGCGTCGGGCCAGATGATGCCGGCCTCGTCGTGGCTGGCCTCGATGATCCCGGCCACCAGGCGCGAGACTCCCACGCCGTAGGAGCCGCCGTGGATCGGCGCGTCCTTGCCGTCGGGACCGGTGACCAGGGCCTTCATGGGCTTGGAGTACTTTTCCCCGAAGTAGAAAATATGGCCGACCTCGATGCCGCGCGCGGTCATCCGCTTGTCGGCGGGGACCTCGGCCTCGAAGCGGGCGGCGTCATGCATCTCGTCGCTGGCGGCGTAGAGCTTCGAGCGCTGGGAGACCATCGGCTCCAGATCGCCGTCCCAATCGATGTCCGGTCCGGGCGCGCCCATGTTGACCAGGTCGGCGTGGGCGAAGACCTCGCTCTCGCCGGTGTCGGCCAGGATGATGAACTCGTGGCTGAGGTCGCCGCCGATCGGGCCGGGATCGGCCTTCACCGGGATCGCCTTCAGGCCCAGCCGCGCATAGACGTTCAGGTAGGCCAGGAACATGCGGTTGTAGGACTTGCGCGCCGCGGCCTCGTCGACGTCGAAGCTGTAGGCGTCCTTCATCAGGAACTCGCGGCCGCGCATCACCCCGAACCGGGGGCGCGTTTCATCGCGGAACTTCCACTGGATATTGTAAAGATTCTTCGGCAGGTCTTTGTAAGATTTGATGTAAGCGCGGAAGATATCGGTGATGACCTCTTCCGCGGTGGGCCCGTAGAGCAGCTCGCGGTCCTTGCGGTCCCTGATGCGCAGCATCTCGTCGCCGTAGTCGTCGTAGCGGCCGCTCTCGCGCCACAGGTCGGCGAGCTGGAGGGTGGGCATCAGCACCTCGATGGCGCCGGCCCGGTCCATCTCCTCGCGGACCACCTGCTCGATCTTCTTCAGCACCCGCAGGCCCAGCGGCAGCCAGGCGTAGATGCCGGCCGCCTCCTGGCGGATCATGCCGGCGCGCAGCATCAGCTGGTGGGAGACGATCTGGGCGTCGGCGGGCGCTTCGCGCAGCGTCGGCATGAAGTAGCGCGAAAGGCGCATAAGGCGGCGGTCCCCTAGGGCGTGGAAGGTGGACCGCTCTGATAGCCCTCGCCTGCCGGGCTTGGCAACGCGTTCAGCTACGCCAGGGCAAGGCGCGCAGGTCGATGAGGTGGAAGTAGAGCAGCCCCCACAGCACGGCGAAGACGATAGCCGAGACCCAGGTGGTCGTGATGAACTTCTTCTTCAGCTTGGGATCGACCGGGGCGCCCGGGTCGCTGCCGTCGTTGGGCAGGCCGGCTTCGGCGCGGGTCTGGGTGCCCAGGGGCAGGATGGCGAACAGCACCGTCCACCAGATGGTCATGTAGATGGCCAGCATCGTCAGGGGGCCGCCCATCAGTGCGCTCCCTTCGGCGTTTCCATGAGTTCGACGAGAACGCCGCCCATGTCCTTGGGGTGGACGAAGATCACCGGGACGCCGTGGGCGCCGATGCGCGGCACGCCGCCGTTGAGCACCGTGGCGCCCTTGGCGACCATGTCGTCGCGGGCCGTCTCGATGTTCTCGACCTCGAAGCAGACGTGGTGCTGACCGCCCTTGGGGTTCTTGGCCAGGAAGGCCGTGATCGGCGATTTCTCGTCGATCGGCTCGATCAGCTCGATCTGGCTGTTGGGCAGGTTGACGAAACAGACCCAGACGCCCTGCTCGGGCATGGAGAAGGTCTCGGAGAAGTCGGTGGCGCCGAGCATCTCGCGATACATCTTCACCGAGTCTGCGATGGAGGGCGTCGCCACGCCCACGTGGTTCAGTTTGCCGATCATGGCCGGGTTCTAGCGCGGTCTTGAGGCGGGCGCGAGGCGGCTGTTGAGCGCGGTCAGGACGCGGCGGGAACGGCCGCGTCGGCCGGGGTCCATTCGAAGACCGCGCCAGCCTCGAACAGGGTTCGAGCGCGCGCGTCGGCGACGCCGTAGTCGCGCAGAATGTCGCGCGTGTGCTCGCCGGGCTCCGGCGTGGGCAAATGCAGACCGCCTGGCGTGCGCGCGAACTCAGCGTAGCCCCGCACCGTCATCATCGGGCCCAGGCGCGGATGAGTCCAAGGCTCATAGAAGCCGTTCTGCGCCAGCCAGGGGTCCTCCAGCGACTCAGCGCTGCGCAGCACGGGCGCGGCGGCGATCCCCGCGCGCCGGAGGAGGTCGAGCGCCTCGGCGCGCGGGCGGGCGGCGAACGCGGTCTCAAGGCGTTGGGCCACCTCGCCGTCCCGGGACGCCAGCAGCGGCGCCGGACCGAGGTCGACGCCTAGCGCCAGACGCAGCGCGTGCGCTTCGAGGTCGGTCTCGGCGACGAGGCCGATCCAGCCGTCGGCGCAGGCGTAGTAGCGGTGCAGCGCCGAGGTTCCCAGGCAGTCCACGCCGCCCAGGTCGTTGGGCGCTCGGCCCTCGTAGGTGACCAGCTCGCCCAGCTGGAAGAGCAGGCTCTGGGCCATCAGGCTGGTGATGATCTCCTGGCCCTGGCCCGTGCGCTCGCGGGCGTTGAGTGCGGCGATGACCGACATGGTCACGACCGAGGCGGTGGCCACGTCGTTGACGGCGATCGTGTAGAGGATCGGGTCGCCCTCGCCGCCCTGGGCCGCCTGCATTCCGCCCTCGGCCTGCAACAGGGGATCGAAGCCCGGGAGGATGGCGCGCTCGCCCCGGTCGCCATAGGCGTTCACCGAGCAGGAGATGATCCGCGGATTGATCTCCCGCAGCGCCGGATAGTCGATCCCCAGGCGCGCACGCACGCCGAAGCGCGAATTGTCGATCACGACGTCGGCCTGGCGGGCCAGATCGAAGAAAAGCTCGCGCGCCCCGGGCTTGCGCAGATTGAGCCCGAGCCCGCGGCTGCCGCGGTTGTAGCTGAGGAAACCCGGGCCGTCGGAACGGAAGGGATCGGACTCGGGCGGCTCGATCTTCAGCACCTCCGCGCCAAAGTCGGCGAGCAGCGCACCCGCGTAGGCGCCGGCGATCACCGTGCCGAGGTTCAGCACCTTGACGCCGGCCAGCGGCGGGCCGGACGACGGCTTGGCCGCCAGGGCGCGCGGCGTCCAGGCGGGCGGCGCCGCGATAGGCTGCGGCAGGCCGCGGATCGAGGCCGGCGTCTCCGAAAGCCTCGCCGGCGGCCCGGGCATGGCCACATCGCCCAAGGTCGGGTGCTGGAAGACCTCGCGCAGGCCACCGTCGCGCACGGTCTCGCCGGCGAACCAGGCCTCGCGGTGGCGCACGGGGGCGCAGGGCACGTCGTTCGCTTGCAGGGCTTCCAGCCATTCGTCCCGCGTACGGGTCGCGAACATCTCCTCCAGCAGGTCGCGCGCGGCGAGCATGTCGGATTCCAGGGCGTCGAAGGCGTCCTCCAGGCCCAGGACTTCGAACGCCTTGCGGTAGAAGTTCGTGAAGAGGGTGCCCAGGAAGAACCACTCGCCGTCGGCGCACTGATAGAGGCGGTAGCGTGGATTGGCGCCCGGCGGGATGCCGCGCGGCAGCGGTGGCTGGTTCAACGCCCGCGCACCGCCGGAGGACTCCGACGCGCCATGCAGGCCGGAGACGGTCAGCGCCTGGCCTTGGCCGCTGCGGGTCCGCTCATAGAGCGCCGCGCCGATGGCGGCCGCGCCCATCACCCCTTGGGCGTACCAGAGTATGGGCAGGATCAGACAAACCGGCTGGTCGGCGTAGGCGCCCTGCCGGAAGGCGCTGCCGGTCAGGCCGGTGAGCAGGCTGTGGTGCGGCGGAAGCGTGCTCCAGGGGCCCTCGGTCCCATAGGGCGGCATCCAGGCGTGGATCAGGGCCGGATGGGCGGCGGTGAGCGTCGCGCCATCGAGACCGAGCCGTTCGAGCTCACCCGGCGCGTGGTCGAAGACGGCGACATCAGCGCCGGCGATGAGTTGGCGCGCGGCGGCGAGGCCCGCGTCCGTCGCCAGATCCAGCGTCAGCACCTGCTTATTGCGGTTGAAGGCCAGGTAGCCGGGGCGGTCCTTGTCGCGATCGCCGCCGGGCGGCTCGACCTTGACGACCTCGGCCTCGAAGTCGCCCAGCAGCATGGCCGCCATCGGGCCGGCGGTCCCCTGGCTGAAGTCGGCGATGCGGACGCCTCGGTAAGCGGACAAAGCTGGCGGTCTCCCCTGCCCGCCATGAAAGCCGCCCGGCCGCGGTTCGGCAAGCGCTCCTGACTACCGGCCCTTCTTCACGAAGTCGGCGATCAGGCCGGCGATCTCTTCCGGATGCTCGAGCTGCATGAGGTGGCCGGCGTCGTCGATGACGATCCGCCGCGACCCCGGGATCAGCGCCTGGGCCGCGCCGCTGGCCGCCTGGTTGTCGGCGATGTCGTGGTCGCCGGTCATGATCAGGGTCGGGACCTGCAGGCCCGGCATCCTCGGCAGGTCCGAGGGCCAGCCCTTGATCGGGTCGTGCATCTGGTGGCGCAGGTCCTGGGGATAGGCCTTCATCAGGGCGGTGGCCTTGGTCACGGCGGCCGGATGGTCAGGCGCCATCACCCAGCCGGACTTGGCCGCGTTCGCCGCCGCGGCGTCCATGTTCCCGATGATCATCGGGAACATCATGCGCGTGATGGTCTTGCCGAAGGTCGGGCTGGGCTGGAAGCCGTTGATCGCCGCGCCGGAGATCACCAGGCGTTCGACCTGCTCCGGATGCAGGATCGTGTAGCTGACCGCCAGCCCGCCGCCGAAGGAGAAGCCCACGAGGCTGGCGTGATCCATCTTCGCCGCCGCCATGACCGCCGCCAGGTCCTCCTGCGGCGAATAGGGCGCCTTGGCCGCGGGCGACTTTCCGTAGCCGCGCCGGTCGTAGCGGACCACGCGGAACTGCTTGCAGAGGATCGGCCACATGTCGTCGAAGCTGGCCGAGTTGACGACCCCGTCGTGGATCAGCACCACCGCATGGGATCCGGAGCCGCAGGTCTCGTAGTAGAGCTGGCCGCCGTCCACATCGACCATCTCCGCCCGCGCCGCGCCGGCCAAGGCCAGGGTCAGCGTGCAGGCAAGCGCCATCGTTCGCCCGATCATGGGACGTCTCCTTCGTCTGGTTTCAGGGTCAGGTCAGCTCGCCTGTCGGAAAGCCTCCGCGCCTTCGTCGGGCACGAATTCCAGGATGTCGCCGGGCTGGCAGTCGAGGACCCGGCAGATGGCTTCCAGAGTGGAGAACCGCAGGCCCTTCACCTTGCCGGATTTCAGCAGCGAGAGGTTGGCCTCGGTGATGCCGATGGCGCGGGCCAGCACATTTGAGCGCATCTTGCGCCGGGCCATAATGACGTCGAGGCGGAGCACGATGGCCATCACACGAACCCCTCGCGGTCCTGCTCGATCTCGTGGCCGGCCTGCATAACCAGCGCGATCACGAAGACCACGGCGCCCAGCACCAGTTCCTGCACGGCGGCCATGTGGGCCCACATCCGGTCGATCTCGTAGCCCGTGGCGCTGAGCGCCAGGTGGCAGAGGAAGGGCGCGGCGGCGTCGATCACCAGGCAGACCCCCATGGCCTTGATCAGGCCGGCGTTGCGCGGCGTGAACACCTGGCCGCGGCCATAGGCCCGGAACAGGGAACGCAGGCACCAGAACAGCGCGATGGTCGGCGCGGCCCGGAACAGGACGTCCGGGGTGTAGGCCACCTTCTCGCCCACGGGCCAGTTGCGGAAGGGGATGAAGTCGGCCGGGGGCGACCCGTTGGTGGAGATCATGCCGCCGCGTGGGCCCACGGTGATCACGCTCCCCTGGTAGAACCACAGGACCCACAGGCTGAAGGCCGCGAGTGCGATGAAGGCCACGAACAGGACGGCGAACAGCAGTTCTACCGCCCGGCTGGCGCGACGGATCCTGCTCAGGCTTGCTGGCTGAACCGGTCGCGGCGGTGAGATGTCGAAGACGGCGGCCATGGGCGCACTCCCAGGAGACGCCGCACCGTTCCGCATCAATTACTTTCTGTCAAACGATAATCTCAGTTACTCGCCGGCGGGCTCACGTCGACCAGAGCGCGGTAGCGGTGGACCGGCGGCGGCATGGGCGAACTGGCGCCCATGACACTCTTCCAGATGATCTCGTTGAGCTGGTGCATGGGCGCGCGATCGTTGTCGGAGAAGTCCATCCTGGCGCTGGCGGCCGCACCATAGGCGGTGACCAGGTTCTTGGCGTTGAGGTCCACCTGGGCGGGCTGCACGTCATAGGGCTTCAGGTCCGGCGTCACCCCGAAGGCGGCGTAGAGCGGGGTGGCGGCGGCGTCGTACTGGCTCATGGGCGGCAGGCCGAGCAGGAGCTCGATCGTCCGGACCAGCGATGAGGTCGAATAGAGGGTGGAGTCCACCGTCCCGCGCTTGATGTAGGGGCTGGCGACCAGGGCGACGGTGCGGCGTGCGTCCACGTGGTCGGGGCCGTCCTGGGCGTCATCCTCGACGATGATGATGGCGGTGGTGGCCCAGTACTTGGAGTGGCTGACGCGATCGACGATGCGGCCCAGCGCCAGGTCGTTGGAGGCCACGGCGGCGACTGGGGTGAAGGCGCCGGGCTCGGTGCCGCGGGTGTGGTCTTCGGGGAGGGCCATGACGATGTAGTTGGGCAGGCGTTTCTCCGGGTTGGGGTCGTCGAAAGCCTGCTCGTAGGCGTCGAACTCGGCCAGGAAGATCTTGGCGTACTCGGTGTCGCGGTCGACCTTGATCCGGTAGTTGGGCGAGACGTGGCCCCAGAGGCTGTCGGCGCGGGCCGAGGCGCCCATGGCCTCGCCGGTGGAGACGCGCGCGGCGTATTCGCCGTAGCTGCGGTAGGTCAGGCCCTTGCGCCGGGCGAGGTCCCACAGATAGCCCGCGTTGTTGACGTAGGCCGGCGTGCGGGCCGACTCCGAACGGCCGGCGTAGGTGGGCGGCCACCATTTTTCGTTGAAGTCGGTGGCGTAGGCGCCGTTCGACCAGGCGTGGCCATCCTCGCTCACCTCGCCGTCAGCGTAGAAGTTGTCGAGGGTGACGAACTGCTCGGCCAGCGCATGGTGGTTGGGCGTCACCTTGCGGCCGAAGATCGCCAGGCGCGGGTCGCCGTCGCCCTTGCCCAGATCGCCAAGAACCTGATCGTAGGTCCTGTTTTCCTTGATGATGTAGATCACGTGCTCGATGGGCGAGCCGGCGCCGACGCGGCTGGGGACGATGCTGGGCGCCTTGGGCGCGCGGGCCTGCTGCAGGAGGCCGTCGTTGTAGGGCGAATTGGCGGCGACCTGGTGCGTCCAGCTCGGCAACCGCCGCTTGAGGTCGGCGAGCGCGATGCGCGAGACGCTGCCGGTCTGCAGGGTCTTGATGCTTTCCTCGGTCTTGCCGCTGGCGTTGAGCGGGCTCTCGGGCCCATGCAGGTCGGGATAGGCCGCCTCCCCCTTGGTCGCGCCGACGTAGAGCTTGCCGCCGGTGACCGCGAGGGCGGAGGGATACCAGCCGGTCGGAATGAAGCCGGCCACGGCGGTGTGCGCGCGGTTGGCGATATCCATGACCGCCACCGCATTGTTGTCGGCGTTGGCCACGAACAGCAGCTTCTTCGCCGGGTCGATGGCCAGCGCATTGGGGGTCGAACCCTCCGGCGCCAGCGGCGACAGCGTGGTCGAGAGGCGTTCGAGCACTCGAAGCGATCGCGTATCGATCACATGCACCGTGTTGTCGTTGGAGCAGGCCACGAACAGGCGGCCATCGGCGCTGATCACCATGTCGTTGGGATTGGCTCCGACGCCGATCGTGGCCATCACCTTGTTGGAGGCAGTGTCGATCACGCTGACCGACTTGCTCGACCAGTTGGAGACGAAGAGCCGCGAGCCGTCCTTGGTCAGGACCAGCTGGTAGGGGCTGATGTCCACCGGGATACGAGTGACCAGCTTGCCGGTGTTGGTGTCGAACACCACGACGTTGGTCGGACTGGAATCGACGCCCTGGTTGGCGGCGTAGAGCAGCGGCCGCGTCGGGTGCCGCGCGACGCCGGAGAACCAGATCTTGTTGGCCGGGATGGTCTCGTTGAACTGCGTAGTCGGCTTCTCGCTGAGCCGTCCGTTCTTGTACGCGAAGGCGTAGATCGGGGCGGAGGTCGGGGCGATCCTCTTGACGCCTGCCGCATTGCCGCCGGCGACATAGAGCGTGCCGTGGTCGGGCGACCAGGAGAGCCCTACCCAGGCCGACTTCAGCGCGATCTTCTGCACGACCTTGCCGGTCGCCGTACTGATCACCGTGAGGCCATGCGGCAGGTAGCCGGCGTTGACCGCGATAAGCGCCTTGCCGTCCGGCGCGGCGGTGACGCTCATCACCAGGTCGCCGGTGTCGGCCAGCTTCTCGCCCACCGGGGTGATCCGCCAGCCGTTCGGCAGGTCGAAGCCGCCCTTGATGGCGTGCGGACGCTCGAAGGTCGCCGGGCCGATCTCGCGCGGCGCCGACGCCGGCTCGGCGCGAGCACCTGAGGCCAGCAGAGCGAGCGCGAGTCCCGCCGCGAAATACCGTGCCATGCCCTGCCCCGCCGTTTGCCTCATCCCGTCGCTGTAGGACGGTTCTGTGACAGGTTCGTGCCTGCGCGGGCGTGACGCAAGCGATCGCTGAGCCGTGCTAGCGTGGGCGCAGCAACGGGAGGACGCCGACCATGAAGACCGCAACCCTGGGCCCGCTGGGCGAGGTCAGCCGCCTGACGCTGGGCGGCGGCGGCATCGGCCAGATCTGGGGCGAGAACACCCACGAGGAGGCGGTGGCGACGCTCAAGGCGGCGCTGGACGGCGGGATCACGGTGCTGGACGCGGCGCCCATGTACCGCAACTGCGAGCAGTTCATCGGCGAGGCCTTCGGCGGGAGGCTTCCCGCCGGCGTGAAGGTGACCACCAAATGCCAGCTGGGCACGCCCGGGCCCGGCGAGGCCGAGGAAATCCTTTCAGCCTCGCTGGCGGCCAGCCTGCAGGCCATGCGGCTGGAGCGGATCGACCTGTTCTTCCTGCACTCGAACATCCACGCCGATGGCTTCGCCTATGCCCACGGCAACGACAGCCGCGATCGGTTTTCCACGACCTGGTCGACCTACGTGAACGAGGTGATCCCGGCGTTCGAGGCGCTGAAGGCGCAGGGGCGGATCGGGGCCTGGGGGATCACGGGGATCGGCGAGCCGGCGGCGGTGCTGTCGGCGCTGGGCCACGATCCCAAGCCCGACGCCGTCCAGGCCATCGCCAACCTGATGGATAGTGCGGGCGCGTTGCGCCGCTACGCCGGGTCCGAGCGGCCCCGCGAGATCGCCGCCAAGGCCAAGAGCCGCGGTGTCGCCGTCATGGGCATCCGCGCGGTGCAGGCCGGCGCGCTGACCGCCGCCATCGACCGCGAGATGTCGCCGAACTACCCGGACCGAAAGGACTATGACCGGGCGGCCTCGTTCCGGGCGCTCTGCGCCGAGTGGGGCGAAGACCCCGCCGTGGTCGCCCACCGCTATGCGCTGAGCATGCCCAACATCGACACCGTCGTGCTGGGCGTGAAGAACCGCGCCGAACTGGCCCAGTGCCTGGCCGCCGAGGCGACGAGCCCGATGGCGGCGGACGAGGTGGCGGCGATCGACGCGTTGGGGCTGGTGACGGGTTAGATCCGCAACACCGTGGTCTCGACCACGGGACGGCGGCCCCAGAGGCGCTGGCTGGCCTTCTTCACGGCGCGGGACAGGGCGGCCTCGACGGTCTCGTCGTCGTCGCGGTCCTGGCCTTTCAGGCGGTCGAGCGCGCGCTCGGCCTCATCGGCCAGGTCGTCGAGCATGTCGTCCATAGCCTCCTCGTCGTCGGCGGCCAGGCCCAGCGCCCGGACCTGCGGGCCGGACACGATCTTGTTGCGGCCGTCGAGGGCGACCGAGACGGCGATCATGCCGTTGAAGGCGGCGTGGCGGCGCTCACGCAGGGCGTCGCCGTTCTCGGGCGTCACCACGCGGCCGTCGACGTAGAGCCGGCCGGCGGGGACCTCGTCGATGATCTCGGCGCGGCCGGGAGCCAGGCGGACCATGTCGCCGTTGCGCGGGGTCACCTGCTGAGGGACCTGCAGGTCGCGCGCGAAGGCGGCGTGTTCGAGCAGATGGCGGCGCTCGCCGTGGGTGGGCACCGAGATGGTCGGGCGCGCCCAGCGGTACATCTCCGCCAGTTCGTCGCGGCAGGGGTGGCCGGAGACGTGGATGCCCGGGTGGTCGCGCTCGGTGTAGAGGCGCACCCCGCGGTCGGCGAGCTTGTTCTGCAGGTTGCGGATCGGGATCTCGTTGCCGGGAATGATCCGCGAGGAGAAGACACAGGCGTCGTTGGCGCCCAGGCTCACATGCGGATGGGTGCCATCGGCGATGCGGCTCAGCGCGGCGCGGGGTTCCCCCTGGCTGCCGGTGCAGAGGTAGAGGATCGCCTTGGGCGGGAAGGACTTCGCCTCATGGTCATCGAGGAAGGGCTTCAGGCCCTCCATCAGGCCCACAGATTTGGCGGCCGAGGCCATGCGGATCATCGAGCGTCCCACCAGGCAGACGCGCCGTCCGGCGGCCTCGGCGGCGCGGCAGACGCTGTCCATCCGCGCCACGTTGGACGCGAAACAGGCGACGGCGACCTTGCCCTTCAGGCCCGCGATCAGCGGGATCAGCGCCTCGCGGACGTCGGCTTCGGACCCGGCGTGGCCGTCGACGAAGACGTTGGTCGAATCGCAGACCATGGCCAGCACGCCCTCGTCGCCGAGGCGCTGGATGGCGGCGGCGTCGGTCACCCCGCCCAGCAGCGGGTCGGGGTCGATCTTCCAGTCGCCGGTGTGGAGCACGGTGCCCAGCGGCGTGCGGATCGCCAGGCCGTTGGGCTCAGGGATCGAGTGGGTGAGCGTGATCAGCTCCAGCGAGAACGGGCCCAGCTCAATGGTCCCGTTCAGCGGCACGATGGTGATCTCGGCCTCGTCCAGCAAGCCGGCCTCACGCAGCTTCTCGCGCAGGATGAAGGCGGTGAAGGGCGTGGCGAAGATCGGCGCCTTGAACCGGGGCCAGAGCCAGGCGACGGCCCCGATGTGGTCCTCGTGGGCGTGGGTGAGCACGATGCCCAGCAGCCGGTCGGCGTTTTCCACCATGAACTGCGGGTCGGGCAGGATCACCTCGACGCCCGGCGTCGTCTGGTCGCCGAAGGTCACGCCCAGGTCGACGACGATCCACTTGCGGTCGTGCGGCGGCCCGAAGCCGTAGAGGTTGAAGTTCATGCCGATCTCGTTCGACCCGCCGAGCGGCAGGAAGACGAGTTCGTCGTCTTTGGTACGCTTTGACATTCAGTCCTTCGCCGTGTTCCGGCGGTAGATTTCGAGCATGCCGCGGATCGTAAGGTCCGGGTCGAAGTGGTCGATGGCCGTGGTCGCGCCATGGAAGAGCGAGGCGACGCCGCCGGTGCCGATCACGGTCATGGGCTTGCCCCACTCGGCCTTGATGCGGGCGCAGAGGCCTTCGATGAGCGCGATATAGCCCCAATAGACCCCCGATTGCATCGAGGCGACCGTATCCTTGCCGATGGCGGTGTTGCCGCGCGGGCGCTGGATGGCCACGCGGGGCAGCTTGGCGGCGGCCTGGTGCAGGGCTTCCATCGACAGGTTGATGCCCGGCGCGATGGCGCAGCCTTCCATGCCGCCGTCCGCGGCGATCACGTCGAAGGTGGTGGCCGTGCCTGAGTCGATGACGATCAGGTCGCCGGGGTAAACGATGTGCGCGCCGATGGCGTTGACCAGGCGGTCGGCGCCGGCTTCGGACGGCTTTTCGATGCGGACCTCGATGCCGAGATCGACGTTCTCGCCGATCACCAGGGGCTCCACGTGAAGGTAGCGGCGCGCCAAGTTGCGCAGGTTGAAGATCGACTGCGGCACCACGCTGGAGACGATGCAGCCGTCGAAGACGCCGAGTTGCAGGCCGGCCATGCCCAGGAGCTGGGAGAGCCAGACGGCGTATTCGTCGGCCGTGCGGGTGGACTCGGTGGCCGAGCGCCACTGGGCGATCCACTCCTTGCCGTCGTGGACGGCGAAGAGGGTGTTGGTGTTGCCCTGCTCGATAGCCAGCAGCATGGGTCTCACGCGCTCCCGAAAAAGACGTCGCCCGCCGTTATGCGCTCCAGGGCCCCGTCGTCCAGCCGAAGCCGTAGCGCCCCGTCCAGGTCCATGCCCTCGGCGACCCCGGACAGGGTGCGGTTGGGCAGGCGCGCCTCGCAGCGTTGCCCCAGGCCGAGCGCGCGGGCGGTCCAGGCCTTGGCGATCGGCGGGAAGCCCTGCATCGACCAGAGCTTGCGCCAGACTTCGAAGCGGTCGGCCAGCACCTCGATGGCGTCGGAGGGCTTCGGCGGCGGACCGGCCATGTGCTCGGCGAAGGCGGTCGCGGGGCGCTCGGTGTCGATGGGCGCGTGGGCGAGATTCACGCCGATGCCGACCGCGAGCCACAGGCGGCCGTCGGGCCGCGAGCCGGACTCGACCAGGATGCCCACCGCCTTCTTGCCGAACACCAGCACGTCGTTGGGCCACTTCAGCCGCGCAGCGCCGGGCCCGAGGCAAGTGTCGGCCAGATCGCAGGCGGCGAGGGCCGCCACGAACGAGAGCTGGGCGGCCTCGGCGGCGGGGACGTCCGTGGTGGTCAGCAGGGTGGCGGCGAGATTGCCGGTCTCAGTGGACCAGTTGCGACCACGGCGGCCGCGTCCGGCCGTCTGACACCCGGCCGTGATCCAGACGGGACCGCCCTCCCCGGCTTCGGCGCGGCGACGCGCCTCGGCGTTGGTGGAATCGATCTCCGCATAGGACTCGATGGGCGGGTGATCGCCCAATGGGCTAGGCCAGGCCGAAGGCGTGCGCGGCCCGCTCGGCGGCCGGATAGATCCACTTCAGCGCGCCCAGCACGACCGGGAAGGAGAATAGCGCCAGGCCGATGGCGATGACGCGGGCCTCGACCGGCGGCTTGTCGGTGGGGCCCACGGCGCCGTCGAACCACATCACCTTGATCAGGCGCAGATAGTAGAAGGCCGCCACCACGGAGCCCACCAGGCCCAGGACCGCGGCGGTCTCGTCCAGGATGCCGGCGCCCATGGCCGCCTTGAAGACGAACACCTTGGCCCAGAAGCCGGAGAACGGCGGCAGGCCCAGGGCGGAGAGCGAGAAGGCGGTCATGGCCAGCGCGATGCCCGGTTGTTCCTTGAAGAGGCCGGCCATGTCTTCCAGCGTCTCCATCGAATTGCCCTGGCGCGACAGGGCCGCGAGGCAGGCGAAGAAGCCGGTCACGTCGACCATGTAGAGGACCAGGAACACCAGCATCGCGGTCACGCCCTCGGCGTTGCCGGCGGCCAGACCGATGATCGCGTAGCCGACGTTGGCGATGGAGGAATAGGCCCACAGCCGCTTGAGGTTGGTCTGCGCCAGACCCGCGAAGGCGCCGACCGCCACCGAGATCAGGCCGAGCGCCACCAGCACCTGCTGCCATTGGCCGATCGCCCCGCCGAACGCCTCGGCCAGGACGCGGGCGAACAGCACCATGGCGGCGAGCTTGGGCGCGGCGGCGAAGAACGCCACGACCGGGGTCGGCGCGCCCTCATAGACGTCCGGCGTCCACATGTGGAACGGCGCGGCGGAGACCTTGAACGCCAGGCCGCAGATCAGGAAAACGAGGCCGAAGAGGACGCCGGTGTGGGCGCCGCCCTTCACCGCCACGGCGATGTCGGTGAACACCGTGGAGCCCGCGAAGCCGTAGATCAGGCTCGCGCCGTAGAGCAGCAGACCCGACGACAGCGCGCCCAGCACGAAGTACTTCAGGCCGGCCTCGGAGGCCTTGGCGTTGTCGCGCTGCATGGCGGCCAGGACATAGAGCGCCAGCGATTGCAGCTCGACGCCCACGTAGAGGGAGATCAGGTCGCCGGCCGAGACCATCATGGCCATGCCGAGCGCGGCCAGCAGGACCAGCACCGGAAACTCGAAGTTGTGCATGCCGCGGCGCTCGAACCAGCGCTGGCCGAGTGGGATGGCGACGGCGCTCGCGACGAAGATGGCCACCTGCGCGAAGGCCGAGGCGGCGTCGGCGATCATGCCGCCGGAGAAGCCGCGCCCGAAGGGGCCGGTGGCGGCCTGCACGGCGGCGGCGGCCAGCACCAGCACCGCGCCCCAGCCCACGTAGCGGCCGGCTTTCGGCGCGAAGGCGCCTGTGACCAGGAGCGCCATGGCCCCGATCGCCAGGATCAGCTCCGGATAGGCCAGGCCAAGATCGGCGGAAGACATCATGCCGTCGTCAGCTCCCGATGGCCGCTTGGTAGGCCTGGACCAGATGGTCGACGGAAGCCTGGGTGAGGTTGAAGACGGCGCCCGGATAGACGCCGAGCGCCAGCGTGCCGGCGATCAGCGGCGCGAAGATCGCCACCTCGCGCCAGTCGAGGTCGGTGATGCCGGCGAGCTTCTCGTTGGTGATCGTCCCGAAGATGACCGCCCGATAGAGGTTGAGCGCATAGACCGCCGACAGGATCACGCCCGTGGCGGCGATGATCACCGTCCAGGTGGAGACGCCGTAGGTCCCGGTCATGGTCAGGATCTCGCCGACGAAGCCCGACGTGCCGGGAAGGCCGACGTTGCCCATGGTGAAGAGCATGAACACCGCCGCGTACCAGGGCATGCGGTTCACCAGCCCGCCGTAGAAGGCGATTTCGCGGGTGTGCATGCGGTCGTAGACCACGCCGACGCAGAGGAAGAGCGCGCCGGAGATCAGGCCGTGGCTGAGCATCTGGAAGAGCGCGCCCTGCTCGCCGGTGGCGTTGCCGGAGAAGATGCCCATGGTCACGAAGCCCATGTGGGCCACGGAGGAGTAGGCGATCAGCTTCTTGATATCGACCTGCCGGAAGGCGACCAGCGAGGTGTAGACGACCGCGATCACGCTGAGCGCGAAGATCAGCGGCGTGAAGAGGTGCGACGCGGCCGGGAACATCGGCAGCGAGAAGCGCATGAAGCCGTAGCCGCCCATCTTCAGCAGGATGCCGGCCAGGATCACCGAGCCCGCGGTTGGCGCCTCCACGTGGGCGTCGGGCAGCCAGGTGTGGACCGGCCACATGGGCATCTTCACCGCGAAGGAGGCGAAGAAGGCCAGGAACAGCCACGTCTGAACCGCCGGGGTGAAGTGGTAGACCATCAGCTCGGGGATCGAGCTGGTGTGGCTGATGCCGATCATGGCGAGGATCGCCGCCAGCATCAGGACCGAACCCAGCAGGGTGTAGAGGAAGAACTTGAAGGCCGCGTAGACCCTGCGCGCGCCGCCCCAGATCCCGATGATCAGGAACATCGGCACCAGGCCGAACTCGAAGAAGATGTAGAACAGCACGATATCGAGGGCGCAGAAGACCCCGATCACCAGGCTTTCCAGCATCAGGAAGGCGATCATGTATTCGAGGACGCGCTTCTCGATCGACTTCCAGGAGGCCGCGATACAGAGCGGCATGAGGAAGGCGGTCAGCAGCACGAAGAGGACGGAGATCCCGTCGACGCCCATGCGGTAGCTGAAGCCCGCGAACCAGGGCGTCTCCTCGACGAACTGGAAGCCGTTGTCGGCCGGGTTGAACTGCACGACCAGCAGGACGGAGAGCGCCAGGGTCGCCAGCGTCGTGACCAGGGCGATCCACTTCGACGCCTCGACGGTCTTCGGATCGTCGGCCTTGCCGAGCAGGCGCAGCGCCAGGATGCCAGCGACGCCGAGGATCGGCGCGAAGGTGATCAGGGAAAGGATGGGCGGCATGTCCGGGCTCTCCCTACGCGTTCCAGGCCCAAAGGGCGTAGGAGAGCATCGCGGCCACCCCCAGAAGCATGACGAAGGCGTAGTGGTAGAGGTAGCCGGTCTGCAGCCGCCCGGTTCCGCGGCCGACGGCGTAGGTCACCGCGGACACGCCATCGGGGCCGAGGCCGTCGATGATCTTCTGGTCGCCGCCCTTCCAGAACAGGTCGCCGAGGACCTTGGCGGCGCGCACGAAGGTGGCCTGGTAGAGCTCGTCGAAGAACCACTTGTTGTAGAAGAACAGGTAGACGGGCCCCTGCTGGGCGGCGAGTCGCGCGCCCAGGCCCTCGCGGACCAGATAGACATAGGCCGCGATCAGCAGGCCGCCGATGGAGACGATCAGCGGCGCGAGCGTCACCAGCACCGGCGTCGCGCTTTCGGCCAGCACGTGGTTGTTGGCGGCGGTGAAGATCGCGCCCTTCCAGAACGCATTGCGCTCGGGGCCGACGAACTTCTCGACGAACAGGTAGCCCGAGGCCATGGCGCCCAGCGCCAGCACCAGCAGCGGCAGGCGCATGGTCCAAGGCGTCTCGTGCGGCAGGTGGACGTGCTCGCCGTGATCGGGCTCGGAGTGGCTCTCGGCGGCATGGGCGTGATTATCGTGACCGTGGTCGTGGTCGCGGTTGTGCCAGTGGTGCTCCAGGTCTTCCGAGGTCCAGCGGGCGTGGCCGTTGAAGGTGAAGAAGGCCAGACGCCAGGAGTAGTAGGCCGTCAGGCCCGCCACGAAGATGCCGGTGATCCAGGCGAAGTAGCCGATCGGGTCATGGCCGGCGCTGCCCGCCTCCCAGGCCGCGTGGATGATCGAGTCCTTGGAGTAGAAGCCTGCGAAGCCCAGCTCGGCGAAGGGAATGCCCAGGCCGGTGATGGCGATGGTGCCGATCACCATCACGCCGCAGGTGATGGGCAGGTACTTCATCAGGCCGCCGTAGCGGCGCATGTCCTGCTCGTGGACCATGGCGGTGATTACCGAGCCCGCGCCCAGGAACAGCAGCGCCTTGAAGAAGGCGTGGGTGAACAGGTGGAACATGCCGGCCTGGTAGGCGCCGACGCCGGCGGCCATGAACATGTAGCCGAGCTGCGAACAGGTCGAGTAGGCGATCACCCGCTTGATGTCGTTCTGCATCATGCCGACCGTGGCGGCGAAGAGCGCGGTGACCGCGCCGATGATCGTCACCACATGCTTGGCGACCGGGGCGTATTCGAACATCGGCGACAGCAGGCAGACCATGTAGACGCCGGCGGTGACCATGGTCGCGGCGTGGATCAGGGCCGAGACCGGTGTCGGGCCTTCCATGGCGTCCGGCAGCCAGGTGTGCAGGAAGAACTGGGCCGACTTGCCCATGGCGCCGACGAACAGCAGCACGCAGGCGAGGTCCATCAAATGCCAGCTCTGGCCGGCGAAGGTCCAGGCGTCGCCGGCGTGGGCCGCGACCAGCGGGAAGATGTGGTTGAACTGGATCGAGCCCAGCGACCAGAACACCGTCATGATGCCGAGCGCGAAGCCGAAGTCGCCGACCCGGTTGACCACGAAGGCCTTGATGGCGGCGGCGTTGGCGGTGCCCTTGTGGTGCCAGAAGCCGATCAGCAGGTAGCTGGCCAGGCCCACGCCTTCCCAGCCGAAGAACAGCTGCATGAAGTCGGCCGCGCTGATCAGGCTCAGCATGGCGAAGGTGAACAGCGACAGGTAGGCGAAGAACCGGGGCTTGCCCGGGTCGTCGGCCATGTAGCCCCAGCCGTAGAGGTGGACGAGGCTGGAGACCGTGGTCACCACCACCAGCATCACCGCCGAAAGCGCGTCCAGGCGGAACGACCAGTTGGAGATGAAATTGCCCACGTGGATGAACGGCGCGTAGGTCAAGGTGAAGGGCTCGAGGTTGCCCCAGGTCCACTTGGCGAAGACGAACCAGGACAGCGCCGCCGAGAGGAACAGGAAGCCGGTGGTGACCGTCATGGACGCCACGGCGCCGATCTTCTTGCCGAACAGGCCGGCGATCAGCGCGCCGAGCAGCGGGCCGTAGAGGATGACGGTGACGAGGAGCTTGGGATCCATCCTCAGCCCTTCATCACGGACGCGTCGTCCACGGCGATGTCGCCGCGGTTGCGGAAGAAGGTGACCAGGATCGCCAGGCCCACGGCGGCCTCGGCGGCCGCGACGGTGAGCA
>Ga0105248_10000436_pt1 | contig 47444 bp, 18 predicted proteins | sample KBSS34metaG_FD_81524 | JGI IMG/M metagenome (GOLD analysis project Ga0105248, IMG submission 81524) | Switchgrass rhizosphere microbial communities from Kellogg Biological Station, Michigan, USA - KBS S3-4 metaG | ecosystem: Host-associated > Plants > Roots > Rhizosphere > Soil | place... | reverse complement strand
GCCACTTTTTCACGCGCGGAAAATTCTTATACAAATTATCCGTGTTCTCATTGCGGCCACCCATCATCGAGCCAAACAATTCAGCGCACGTTTCGCGTGGACCCCAATCATCGGGCTTCGTAAATTCTGCAACTTTCACCTGGGCGTATGGTGGTATCGCTTTCTTGTCCGCATCATATTCTTTGCGCAATTCCGGATCCTTAGACAAAACCATCGCGTCGCCATCAAGCACCTGGAAGCACATGTCTCCAACGTGCAGCTGAATATAAGCAGGTTCACGGGCTTCGCCCAAATCTGTCGTGCCTCGCTTTTTTGGGCGCTCATAAACGCACATATCGACACCATATATGCGACCTGGCTGCTCAGCTAAAGTCGGCGATGGAGACTTTTCCGCCTCCGGCAGATCTTTCACGCTGTCCGGCCATCTGTCTATCATGTTCGGCGAAATAATTACTCGCGCTCCGTTCATGTCGAGTTTTTTGCGCTGTTCTGCCGGCAGAGCATTAATCGCGTTTTTTACGGCTTGAATGCTGGCCGCACTTACTGCCGGGTGGTTGAAAGCAGGCGGTGTTACGACAATCCGACTCATGAGCGTGCTTGTATCGGCGCCCGCGGTGACAGGGGCCGCTCCAGGCGCAGGCAATGGAGTTGGAGCAATAGTTGGAGCTGGGGCCGGGGTCACAACTGATTGAGTGCCGGATGTTGTTGGTATCGGTGTCGGGTCCAATCCCTTGTTTATAGCTTCACAGCCCGCGAGTGCGGCTCCGGCCAAACTGAGTGTTATGAGAGTCCGGCGAAGTTTGATTGATTTTGCCATTTTACCTTTGTCTACCTTTGCTCAAGTCCGATCTCTGGAAGCCCAATTATATGCGATCGCGGTCACGCATTTGTCCTACGGCCTGGCACGAGCAGCGTGATTAGTCGCGCGCTGGAGAAGATTTATCGGATGACAGACCCACTAAAAAACGTTGCCCTTTATCGTACTATAACAAGACGGCCTGGCAATGACAGAAGGCACAAGGCCGGCGAAGCCAAGTACAAATACAACGGCCAGTGCAGCAGATGCAAAAAACAACGGTTTGGCCGATACCGAAAATTCAAGAAATTTCAGTTTGTCGAGGGTCGCAGCGCATGCATGCCATAACGTTGCCAATTAGTAAATCGCTTATACTGGATTGATGTTGCTGGTTGGTGTGAATTCCTTGCGATGCTGAAGATCAAAGCTAAATATCTACAAGTCATCGCCGCTACTTTCGGTGCAGGTATTTTCTTTGCCGGCATTGCTCTATCAAAATCGGTAGACAGCAAGGACGCAAAAATCGTCAAGTCAACTGCACCAGTAAATGATTCCGCCTTTCACAAGGATTTATTGGCGATTGCTGCGGGTTACGAGCAATACGGAAAGGTCGACGACTATGCGCGTTGGTCACCAGCGCTGTGCATAATGCCGCCACCTCCCAGGGCCCGGCTTAGCACGAGCAAAGACTCCAGCACCCACGGCAAGAAGGTGTATTTCCTGTTTGCCAAAAACCGAAATGAATACTTCAATAACGAAACTTCTAAGGTTGGTCAAGTTGTCGTTAAAGAGTCATGGTACCCATCCGCTGATGGCACTGCGCAGGCTGCCGCACAGCCCATTGCGTCGGATAAGAAAATGGGCCTCTTTATAATGATGAAGCTCGCTCCGAAGACCCCCGGCACAGACAATGGTTGGGTCTACGGCACTGTCACTGCCGACGGCAAAACTGTCACCTCGGCCGGTCGCGTTCAATCTTGCATGGAGTGCCACAGTCCCGCTCCCTATGACAGACTGTTCGGATTAGCAAAGTAGCTAGAAGATTGGCCTAAACTTGCTGGCAGACATTTTTGGAACAATGGCTATCTTGAGCCGTCGAAGAAAGCACGGCTGGTAAGCGACCGTAACCCAACAATACTAAAGGGACAGTGTCTATGAAATTAAGCATACTAATCACCGCTCTGACAGCCGTTATGGCCTTAGGTTCCACCTGTCAGACGCCTGCGGAAGCTCGTCGTCACTATGATGCGCGCCAGACTCAGTACAATAACGGCGCTAGACAGCGTTGGGAGCAAAATCAGGCAGCCCTGATGCGCCGCAACCGCCAGATCCAAGGTGGCAGATACAACGCTGGGTATCGCAATAACAACTGCAACAACAATATCAACTACAACAACCGGGACCACCATCACCACGGTCACGATAACCGCTAAACAACAGGAGGAAGGATGATTTCAGTAGGAATCATCCTTCCTTTTTTACCAATAGATAGACGCACCAGGCTCCCATGCCTGCATGCAATATCAGTGCAGGGTAGAGCGCAAGGCCAATGACCTTGATAGTCAATGCGGCAACGCACAACATTATCGCCGCGCCTATATTGTAGACAGTCATGGCCCAGACGATTGATTTTTTGGCGCTGCCCACACCAAGAGCGGTGAGCGCCACACCAGCTATGCGGGCCAGTATCTGAGTCTCCGGCGAATCAGATATTGCCGGACCGATTAGATTGGCGCAGGCGAAAATCGGCGCGCAGAGCAGTGCCAACCCGGCACCAATTTCTATCCAGGCTGTGGCCAGGAGAAAGTGTGCCAGTGACCCTTTTGAGTCGAGTGGTTTACTTGAGCTAATTTCTTAGTCCCTCGCTGTTCGCTACCACCAGGTCACCGCTTCGCTCCATGTCTATTTTTACGAATCGGGTCGTGATGTGCAGACCCGCCAGGGCGATGACAACAAAACCTACCGCCCAGTAGACCAATGGTGAGAAAGCCATGAGAAACCTCTTGGATAAACGACATAAATTTTGGGGCGGATGCCTGCGGTATATGGTTAGTAGACCACAATGATGCTAAAGTGTCAGCTATCAGATTTTTCCCACGGGCATGTGTTGTGCTTATGTGGCTAGAAGCGCTATGCAAAGGATGGTCAAGATGCATTATGAAAAGCCGGGTATGGTGCTCGTTGCCGGTGTCTTAGCTTTGGGTGGCTCGTACACACTGTCGTTGGCGGCAAATGCCCAAGGTGGAATTCTGGATCGTATACAGGAGCGCAGGGAAGCTAGGGAGCAGTCTCGCGATCAGTCGCAAAATCAACAGCAAGGCCAACAGCAGGGCCAACAGCAATATCCGCCCCAGGGACAGCCTCAATACGCGCCCCAGAGCCAAATGCCGCAACAGCAGCCCGAAATTTCGATGGTTACTTTGCAAACACAAATGGGTCCTAATGGACAGCAGATGGTAATAACTCCAAAAGGTTATACGGTGCCGTTGCCCGGAACGGGCGTCAATGGCCCGGCTGTGCAAATTTATATGGGTTCTACCGGTGGTTACTGGTATGTGGATAAAAACAACCAGCAGGTAGACCTCACCCCCGCCGTGCAACAAATGCAAGCAAGGATGGCGCAGGCTCAGACTCAACCTCCTGTGCAACCGCCGCAGTATGCTCCTGTGCCGCAAGAGTACTCGAACCAGGGTTCTAGTTCCAACTCTGGCTCGGGAGCCATGACCGCCGCTGTCGCAGGTGGCCTCGGTGCAATGACTGGTGCCATGGCCGGTGCTGCGATCTCCAATAGTGCCAATTCCTGGAACACAATTCCCTACGGTACAGCAGTGCGCTACGGAGCCGCAGCCACACCCTATTACAATCAAGGCGGCAAGCCGGTTTACATCAACAACTCTAGTACCGTAAATGCCTATCACGCCAATAATATTCAGCAGCAGCAAAATTGGTATAAGGCGCAACAGACAGCGCAGGGTGCCAACTGGAAGGCATGGCAGCAGCCGACCACTAATCCATTCGTCAGTTCTGGCGCAGGCATGGCCGCATACGGAGCCGAGCAAGGGCAGCAGGCGAAAGAGGACGGTGTTGCCGCCGGTGCCGCGGCCGATCGCTATGGTCATAACCAGGGCGAGCAAGCCGCAAGATACGGAGCCGCTGCCGGTGCTACAGCCGATCATTATGGCCATGAGCAGGGTCAGAACGCCGCCAAATATGGCGCCGCTGCTGGTGCTCACGCCGACAATGTAGGCCATGAGGACGGGCAGCAAGCAGCGAGATTTGGTGCCGCTCGCGGCGCCGATGGTGCGCGCGCAGACGGAATGCGTGGTGCTGCAGATGGTGGCAGAAAATTCGGCGGTGAGCGCAGTAGACGCTTTCGCTAAATTACATAGCCGCGTTAATCATCGTTCCACATATTTGCCAAGATTTTGCGGGTAAAATTGCCCCGGTTGCCGGAGCACATTTACCATGGACCGCAAAAACTGTCTTTCACCTGCCCTCTTGGGGCTGGCGCTTGTCGCAGCGCTAACTTCGATCTGTCTACAATGTTTGCCAATACTCGCCCAGGAAGAAGTGATTGTTAGATTCAATGGTGTGACCACGCCCGGCATACCCAAGCTACATGAGCATGTCTTGTCGCTGCCGACGTTGAAAGAAATAGCCGACAAGGAAACTGATATCAACGAAGCATTGTTTTTGCAGCGCGCGCCCGGCACTCCTTTTTATCGTGCATCGGATGTTAATAAAAATCAGTGCTTTTACAAGCTCGATACCGATTGGACATTCAAGAGCATTCCTGAGTCGGAAGTGCCTGCCACTGCCAAGTTTGAATCAGTGGAAGCTGAACCGCGCGAGCCTGTGAGCTCTAAACTTTCAGCAAAAATGGAGGTGCGGATCGACCAACCGCCGGGCAAGAGAGCCGTCGCCACTATATACCGAAATGGCGTGGCTTTAGGTTCGTTCAATTCTCCGGTTGCGTCCTTATCTGATTTGGATTATTGCTATTTCTTCAATGGTGGCAGATCACTTTTGATGTCGAACTTTTTGATTCGCGATACGGCCCATCCTAAGGGACAGAGACTCGATTACTGGGCATTTCATAAGCCTCTTGGTGATCCAAATTCACCAGTCGTTTACGGCATTATGTGGGTGCAAGACAAAAGGCAATGCTATTTGACTCGCTTCGATGTGACAAAAGACCTGGCTCCAAAAGCGATTCTCAATCTTGGTATGAATGGCACCACTTTTCCATACGACAAAGAGTATCTTGATTGGCCCAATCAAAGACTTGTTTTAGTTGGTCGCAAGCTTGCCAGAGACCCGGCCGAGAGACGCATAAGAAATGCGGCGGAACCGACCGCAATAATCGACCTTAAGACCGGCAACTTCATAAGCCGCATACAACTGCTTGATAATAATGATGGCTATGACGTAGCCACTGTGCCAGGCAGCAATGGCAACAAAATTATGGTAGGCAGTCAAATTATCAATGTCGGTAAAGGAACCAGCGAACCATCACTTCCTGGGATGTACGCTATCAGCGCGAGGCGGTTTACTGATGACCGTAAGTACGTGGTATACGTTACTGCCAAGTCTGGTGGCGGACTCGATTTGACGAAAGTAAATCTGTACGATGTCGCGGCCAAGAAGGTCGTGCGTTCAGTTGTTCTGGAAGCGAATCGAAAAGGTGCCTCCAATGGGATACCACTGACGGTGCACGATATGATCTTCGTCGATAAGGACCATCTACTAATAACGATCGGCTCGCAGGCGATGTATATGGATCACAGTCACGAGTTTAGATAATTACGTTGACTAATTCTGCGCAAACTGGCGCAAACGCAGTTGCACCGAGAGATCATTGTGCCCTAGTCCACCGTTAACATCACGCACCATCAGAGGGCGACCGCTAGAATCCGTTCCGTATGCGCGATTGATTTCAATCTGATCGTTTTGTTCGACTATCTTGTAGATAGTTGGACTTGTTTCTCGCAGGGCCGTGCGGCTTTCCTGACTGAGCCTGAACATCTTGACGCTTTCGGCATACTCTTCTTCAGGATTTTCGAAATACGATGTTGGAAGTGGTACTACCGCTTCTTTATTCATTTGGTCCAAACTCAAGGACTGTACTTTGTCTGCCGGCCCGACTTTGCCGTTTGCGTTTACCGCGCCACCATCTAGACGCCAACGTTTGAAGCTCCATTCGAGGCCGTTGGAATTGCTCGGCAAATAAGTCGCTGGTTGTCCATTGTCGTCTTTGCTTTTGCCGACTAGAAACCAGTTGTAGTCACTGTCTTTTTCATCTCGCCTGCGCTGCCAGCCCATCTGGTTGTACAGAGCGACACCTTTTGCTGTCAGATCCGTTGTGCCGTCGTAAACAGCTTTTGGCGTGCTGTAAGCAAGCTTGGCAAATTGATTGTGGCCGAGTTCATGCACAATCGCAGACTGCACACTTTCGGGGCGCGAACCGTCTGTAAAAGGTAGCTTTTTCTCTTTGTCTGTTAGATCGGCCTCAGTGGCGCGACCAAGTGTGGCCATGCCCGGCCAGACATAGATTGTGGCAGCTTTGTTTTGATCGAGCTGAAATGTAGCCAGCGAGTTCAAACTCTGAATAATCTTGTCCCGGAGGAAATAGAATTTGACCCCGGTTTTGTTGTCCTGGCCGAAATTGCTCGGACCGCTTTTTTCCAGAGCTGCTCGCACACCGGCTAGCTCGTAGAGTTCGGGGTCGCGCGCTAACATGTCCACATTTGTAGGCGTGCTGTAAGCGGTTTCCCTCACTTTGCCAACTACGTCTCCCTGTGCCGCAAATGTGACTTTAAAGTCGGCGCTGATGTTTTGTTCTTCCTGCCGTGCGAGAGTTTGCAGTTGCTTCTCACCCTGGGCAAGACCGGCTTCTGTGGCCGGTGTGCGGAAGAGTTCCTGTACCTTCCCGTTGGCCGGCAGTTTGTAGGCGATCTCGTTTTTGTCTACGGACAAAGTCAGATGATGCTGCCCGGCAAACGCCTGGAGCTTTTCTTGCAATGGGTTTGTTGCTGGTTTTTCCAGCGCGGCTAATGGCGTTGCGGTCAGGGCAACGACTTCGTGCTGAGGGTTTGCCCAGAGCTGGGGACCCGTCTTCACGTATTCATTGAGCCAATGTGAATAGGCTTGTTCTTTGTTTGCGCCCGAGCTGAAGCCCGCATTGTCTCCGGGGCTGTTGATGGTTGGTTCTAGATACCCGAAGGGATGAGTCATTAGATGACCTCGGTTAAGAACTTACTAAATGTAAACCTTAATTCCGGTCAGCGAGCCACGGTTTCCCCCACTCTAAACCGCGGCAGTCAATTGCACCTCGTTACTCATGCTTAGAATAATCGCGAGCAAATTCCTGGTATCTATCGCGCGTCTTGACACAACCTTTTAAGTAAGGAGATGCAAATCTTCTGTGTTAATTAATCCCTTTTGTTCCTAAAAACGCTTCTGGGGCGTATCTTTTCAGCACCCTGGTAGGTCAGAATGGGCCAATCACTTCAGGCGGAGAGCACTATTGATGCAAGTTTTAACTCAGGGTTCTACACCAAAGACAGGGCAAAAGGCAGTACTGACGAGTCTTTCGCTCTTATTGTCCACAGGTAGCGCACTGGCTAATGCCCCTGGATTTGCGACGCATAGTCAAATGGCTCCGTCAGCTTGGCAGCCGAGTCAACCTCAAAATCACACTCAACTTCACAGTGGTAGCCAGGCTAACTCTCCGTTCGGCCATCCCTCATTTGCTACTTCTTCCTTTCAACAGCAGCTTCATCCGCATGTCCCGCAACATGTATCCTCTGCTCAGCAGGCCTGGCAAAACTTCGGCATGCAGCCGGGTAGCTTGGCGCCACTTCTAACGGGTAACTTTGAAAAGCCCAACCAGGGTTATCAGTTGGACCTCGGTTCCAGCGTCGCTAATGTAGTCCTGGGAAGCAAGATATTTAACGGCGCCCCCAGCGTCACTGTCGATATTGGCGGCCAGAGCGTCTCTTTCCATCCTGGTTCGCAGGTAACTGCCGCCGAATATGTAGCCGTCAAAGAAGTGCTCTCCGGCGGACAGCAAAGTCTTCTGGTCAATACTGGCGGCACGGCGGCTGGTGGCACATTCTCGCTCAATCAGGTGGTCACGCCTAAAGTATCCGGCCTGGTAATACCTCAAACCGTAACCGCTATCGACTATTTTGCTTCAGGTAAGCCTGTCGTGCTGCACGGAGATCTGGTCAACTACGGTTCTATATATGGAATCTCAACAAACTCGGCCGTCACTTCAGGCTCCATCTTTGCCCACGACATCACCAACGAAGCCGGTGGTTTGATTACTACCCAGGTGTCAAGCTCAATGGCGGCGTCAATCGCCAATCTGATCAGCGGCACAAGTTTGGTCCTCGGAGCCGGCAACAATCTAATCAATTCCGGCACCATATCCGGTGCCGGGCATTTGACTCTGGCTACCGTTTCCGGTGGTATCACTAATAATGCCGGTGGCAATTTGTCCGCTGTGCAAAATGTCAATCTTATTTCCGGCTCAGGCAATATTAATAACGCTGGCAATGTTGCATCGGCCACGGGCAATATCAACATGGCCGCGCTTTCGGCCAACACTGCCCTCAATATCAACGCCACGGGCGGCAACTTCAATGCACTCAATGGTGCCATCAATATAAATGATGCTTCTTACACAGGCTCGGCCGACATCAATTTGGTCGGCGGCAACTATAACTCTCAGAGTCTCAATATCAACGGCGGCGATGGTGCCATCGTAGGCGTAGTCGATGACGTCACCGGCACGCTCAACACAAGTGGCCTGGCAGCGCATTTTATGGCCGACACGAAGGTGCTGACTCTGGGCAATAATTGCCTTAAAGGTGACCCCACTTTCGCCAATACCGGAGACATCAATATCAATGGTGCGGTGACTGCGATGGAAGACATAACGATTATTGCCGGAGGCAATATCGCGGAAACCGGTCCAGGTCCAACCTCGATAAGCACTTTCAATTCGACCAGTTCGACATCAATACCCTCCACCAACATTACCCTGATTGCCGGTGCTGGAGTCATTACACCTACTGCGACCGGTACATTACCCGGATCGGGCAATCCCATCACTGCCGGTCAATTTGTCACAGTTGATTTTTCCAAAGGCACCGGCGGCAATATCAGCCTCGGCACTACAACGATTGATGCAAGCTCAAGTAATCTGCCGGGTAACCCTGGCACAGGCTCGTACGTGCAGGTCAATGGTGGCAATGTAACACTGGTTGCGCTGGCCAATGGCAGCACTGGTGGCTCTATAGCCACAGGTGCCATAAATACAAGCTCGCAAAATGGCAATGGCGGCAATGTCACTGCTATCGCCGGTGATAATACAGCCGGCGGTAAATCAATAGTCCTTGGGCCAATTCAAACCGGAGCCGGTAACAGTAGCACTCTACCGTCGTTGTCCGGCGGTAATGTTTCACTCTACACCCAGCAGCCGACCGGCAAAGTTGTCTATGACAGTAGTGGTGCTCTGGTGAGTGGCAAGATTGCACCATCTGGAGTGACAATTGCCACAGGTCAGGTCAAACTTAGCGGTGTCGATACGAGCGGCAACAGTTTTGACGCCAACACAGCCGGTGTCGGAGGCAACGTTAATATAGTTGCCGGTAATGTTTCCATGACCAGCGGCAAATCAATCAATACAACTGCCATTTATAGCGGCAATGTAAGAATAGACGGTATTAACACGATTGATTTGTCCGGCAGTTCGATAACCACTGCATCTAATGCCGTCACTTTTGACGGTAGCGGTGGCAATGTCACAATTAGTGGCGACACGATCACAGTAGGCGCAGTCACCTCGGGCCTGAGCACTGGTGCCAATTTGCGTGCTGGAAACATCAATCTCACCAGTCAAAGTAATCTGACCACAGGTACGGTTAGCGCTGCAACCACTGGATCTGGCGGCCTTGCCGGTGACGTGATGTTGAATGCCCGTGGCATACTCGCCGTCAACGGGTTGGCCACCGGCAGTGCCGTCAGCGGTCGCAACATTGTACTGAGCGGATTGAATGGATTGTCGGTTACAGCGCCAAACGGCGTCAAAGCCACGGATATTGCAGCCCTCGGTTCGGTAACTGTCCTTGCCGGTGCGTTCAATCATCCGGCCACAATCAACATTGCCGGCGGCATTTCGACCAAGGGCGCCCTTAACGGTACCGTTCAACTAATCAATATGTCCAAGACCGCATCGGGCATCAACCTCACCGTCGGCGGTACCATAGATACCAGTGACACCAGTGGTTTTAACGATGGTGGTTCGGTAGCTGTAGTTAGCTCGGGCGCCATCAAATTGGCCAATATCGTGACGAGCTCGTTGATCCCTTTCTCCGGCAACGGCGGCTCGGTATTTATCTCCAGCGGCAGCCTCGACAAAGTGGCGATTACAACAGGCACAATCAATACCAGTTCAAACAAGACCCATTTTGGTAGTGTGGCCGGAACGGTGATCATGATCACTCCGGGAGCCAAAACAGCAGTAAATCCGACCACGATCAAGCACGGCGCGGTCACCCAGAGCGGCAGTATCAAGGCACAATCGCTTTATGCCAGCCTCAGCGCCGTCTCCACACCTGACACTATTCCAACTGTGCTGAACATCACTCCGACTATCGTCGGCGCCAGCGCTATCAACATCCGTCCGGGCGGCTACCAGTCGTTGCAGGGTGCTTCTGGTGCTGGTAACCAAATCAGTTTTACAATCAACAATCCGAACACCTCGGTGATCGCTCCCATTACCTTGTCACAGGACACTTCTGGCGATTCAATCTTTCTGGGCACTATTACGCAGCATAACGGAAATGACAATATAAATATTGCAGCCGGAGGCCGAATTCACTTCGCCGGTGATTTCACTACCAGTATGGGTACCCGTTCACTCACTATCGATTCGCTGGCTGGTGTTGTTGCCGACAAGACTGGCAGCTTAAATCTGAACAGCAACGGTCCTATCACTCTCTATTCGCCCACCGGCATTTCTGGTTTTGGTCAGGCTGTTGTGCAAGCCACCAGAGACGTTGTTATCAACGGCACGCTGGACACTTCCAATGCTGCCGGTAATGGCGGGCTGGTGTACGTTTCATCCTTTAACGGAAATATAACGACCTCAGACATTCGCACCGGCGGAGTCGGTGTCGGCGCTATTGCCGGTGACGTCGTACTCAATGCATCTTTAGGTCTAAACGTCGGCCATATTGAAGCATCAAGCAGAGATCTGGCCAATAACTTCAACGCCACTGGTGGCGGTAATGTCTATCTATTCGCCGGCAATGGCGGCAACGGAATAGTCAGAGTCGGCAATATAACAAACGGCGGCAACGGTCTCGTAAGATTGACTGCTTTTGGAGGCGCTATTATTGATAGCGGTGACATTGTGTCGCCGTACAATTCGCTTATGCCTGTGACCAGTGTTGGTCTCACAAGCGAGATATTCATTCGCACCGGCAATATCAGTACCAGTGCACCAGGCGTTGCCGGTAGCACCAACGGATCTATATCGCTGTATAGCTCTCAGTACGGCATGCTCACCGGTGACATTGACACCAGCAGCGATGGCTTCCACGCCGGTGATGTCACTTTATTTGCCCGCACTTTCAACGGCGGCGGTAGCATAGGCGTCGCCAGTATCAATACTTCGTCAAGCGGCGCAGCAACTTCTGGGCACGGCGGTAATGTAATTATCACCAATACCGGTGGCGATGTTACCTGGGGTGAGGGTGGCATTATTGCTTCCGGTGCTTTTACTGGCGCTGCTACGGCAACAGGCGGCCAGGTCGTGATCAACACAATAGGCAATGCCATCGGGTATGGCATAAATACTGCTGTCGATACTGTCGGTGGAGTTTCGACTGGCGGCGCTGTTCTTATAAACGCAAACGGCATTTCGGTTTCTTCTATTAAAACCGGTTCTTCGGCCGCTTCAGCTCAATATGCCGGCGGCGACGTTACTTTGGAGGCGTCTTCGTACATAGATGTGCCGACGGTATCGACTGCGGCTGCTTCTGCCGCTTCCTCTACGGGATCAATATATGAATATTCCAGGGGAACAGTCCGTAACACTCTTTTGAGTACTGCATCTACAAACAATGCCGGTAGTGTCACCGTATTAGCGTCCTCAGATGTGGTCGGCTCTAAAATTGATACCTCAGCAAACAGTACAACGGGTGCTGATGTCACAGCCGGTAATGTAGAAATCGTTTCGGTCGGAAGCACCATCGTGTTAAGCGGTCTACTCGATGCCTCGGCTGCAACGACCGGCACAAATGCTCATGGCGGATCTGTCGGCATGACCTCCGGTATACTATTCGGGACTGGTATTAGTTTCCTGTCCATGAACGCCTCCGCCACAGCCGTCACTCAGGCAATCGCCGGTGATGTTTTCCTATCAGCAACGGCCGGTTTAGGGCAGGGCATTGCCACAAGCATTGTTGACACATCTGCCACTGCCGGCACAACCACCGTGCCCGGCAATATTTTTGCCCTTTCTGGGACTAATACGGTTGCCGTCGGCACAACTGGTGCAAATACGCCTGCGCTAATTACAGCTACAACCGGCTCAAGTAGTGATTTTGAACTCGGTGGTAGCTTTACGATAAAGGTAAATACGACTGCTGTAAATATCGCAGCGGGCCCCTATACCTCGGTCGGCACAAGCAATAATGGGGTCGATTTGACTCTGGACTTTGGTGGTGACGCCAGATTGCTTGTGCCAATCGTCAGTGCTGCGCTATTTCCAGGCGGCGGCATGTATATAAATTCTATAACAGGTGACTACTCCGTCGTTGATCCTAATACAGCCGGAAGCTACGGCGTGCACCTGATCAATAATGGCTACCCTACCGGTCAAAGACATACTGTCATTGTCGGCACTATTGATAGTTCGCTGGGTGGTAAAGGTGAGGTACAAATCGTTGATCTTCAGAATTCCATTGATTCTGTTGCCGGCTCAATCAACACCAACGTCACTCATCTAGTAAGTTTTGGCGATATCGGCAGTTCGTCTGCTCCACTATCTGTTGTGAGCGCTGCCACTACGTTCAACACGATTGGTGTGTCCAACGATTTTAGTGTTTATATACAGCCGACCGATTTAGCTGACTTTGCTGGTACAAGCAACGCTTCGCGCGGCGGTACCGTCAACATAGTTGACACTACAGGTTCGGTCAGCAAGATCACCGTTTCCGGCACCATCCTGGCCTCTCATATCAATCTGGATCTCTCAGCGGGCAGCGGCACCACTGTACAAATCGACGGTAGCTTACTCGGCACGGAAAGAGACTCCAATATTAATGTTGCCACCGATAGCCTCGGATCTGTGAGTGTAGGCAATGTCGGCAGAATATCGGCAGGCGACGTACTGTTGCAGACTCAGAGTGTTGTTAACGGCGGTGTGATAAATGCATCCTATGGAACGCTTGCGGTTACCGGCGAAAATCTACAGTTTTCAGTCGGCTATTACACGTCGGCTCAGGGGCTGTCATTCTCGTCTCAGGGTAATCTGGATATCAGCAATTTGATAGACGTCAGCGGCAGCTTCAAACTTTCGCCCGGCTCCAATTTGTTGTTGGTAGCCAGCGGCGACGTTACTGCGACGACTGCCGGCAACTTTGACATAACAACAGGACGCGTCGGCAGCAATGCCGGTAGTGTCAGCATTCTTGCCGGAGTTGACTTCAATTGTCCGGACGGCAACAATTTTAATTCACTGACTGTTCCTGATCTCTCTACACCAAGTGCCACCGGTGGCAGTATTATTCTCGATGGCTCAAATGGCGGCAACCTGACTGTCAATACAAGCAGCAAGTCGGGAAGTGCCGGTAACGTTATATTCATTGCCACTTCATCGGCTGGTGTGGACGGCGTTATCAAATTGGATCCCACCAAATCAATAGATGCTAGTGGAGTCAGCTTCAATGGCAGTGTTTCACTAGAGGCTACAGGTCCGGCCGTAAATACCAATGCAGGAATCGTTGTCGGCTCCATCAATGTAGGCGGCGTCGGTAAGGCAGACAACAACGGCAACATCTTGGTTGCAGTTGGTGTCTTCAATCCACAGAGCATAACTTTCAATAACGCTACTACTTTTGGTGCTCCGGGCGTGGGTGTCGGTGGCTCCGGTACTATTCAAACCGGAAACTTAACGACTAACCGGGGCCTAGTCTTCCTGCAGGCACCAGACGGCATAACGGCTAACTTTCAATCAAATACTCTCAATGCCAACAGTCTGATCATTTCCTCAACAAATGGAACGTTCGCGGTCGCTGATACTACCAATAGTCTGACTGTCTTCCCGCTCGTTGGTGACACTTCCGGTGGCTTCCTTTCATTCCAGCCCAATAAATATACGACCGTGGGCGCGGGCCCGCTAGTTTTGACGGCCGATGCCGCGGCAGGAAGCAATGGTAATGGTGGATTTGTCTCGTATTCAACTTCAAATAGTGCAACGGTAACTTTGGGCAACGGCGCGGCAAACCTGCAGATGTATGCACGCAGCGGCAGCGCCGGTGGCAATGGCGGCACCCTCCAGTTGTCTACTGACGGTGATGTTGTCTACGACAGCCAGTACTTCGATGCCTCGCCCAAGGGAGCCAACGGCGGGGGAGGAAGTTACACAATCAATGCAGCTCACGTACTCCATGCCGGGCTTGGACCGCTGGTCATGACGGCAAATGGTGTCGGCACCGGCAATGGTGGCTCAATCAGTATTGAGTTGACGCCTACAGTTGTGGTCCCGATCACAGTCGACGCTACGACATATTCCTTTTCAGCCACAAGCGGCCCCACCGGCGGTAACGGTGGTCGTGTCGATTTCAGCGTTAGCGGTGACCTCACCGTCAATCCCGCTCAAATCAAGGTCAATCCGCTGGGCAAGTTAGGTAACGGTGGCTTTGTCAGATTGGAAGCCGGTAATAGTGGCGTAAATTCCGGCCAACTTCTGGTCACTGCACCTATCGTCGTCAGTGCAAAAGGCACGGCCAAAGGTGGCGAGATTGATTTGGTCAGTAATTTCTCTAACCCCTTCGAAATCGGTGGCAAGACGGCATTAATTACTGGCCCTAACGGTATGGTCGGAGTTCCGGTCGCCGCGGGTAAGCCAAACGGCAAGTTGGTAATCATAAATAACGGTGGTGGCGTTGACACGCTTGCTGCAATAACTGCATTCGATAACATTCAGCTTTCCGGCAATGGGGCGAGGATCCGAGTCGGTGGAAATCTTGGCAGTACAGCTACGTCTAAGGTGCTACTAACCAATACAAATGGCTTGATCGTCACCACGACTAAGACAGCCGTAGTAACGGCAAAGGAAATCACTTTCGATGCCAGCGACGATATCGAAGGATTTGGCGGCGCCATGTTCCCTGTCAGTACGCCTCTCCTTTCAATAACCGGTGTTGTCGCTTCAGTCTCAGATAAGATCTCAGTCGTCTTGGATACGGTGCAAACCAGCAAACTATTCTTGCTCGGTAGCAAGGATATAAAGAGCGATAACATAGTCAACTCGCCCTTTATTGATATCACCAGCAACGGCATCGTCGCCGGCGCCACTCCGGGACAATTCCTTAACCTCAATACCTCCTCCCTAAAAGTCGAAGGCACCGGCTCATTCAGCCTGATCAACAACGGCAGCAAAACTTTTATTGAAGATGGTTCTGCTCTAAAAGCTAAGTCTTTGAGTTTGTATTCTGTGGGGCCGATCACGGTGACGGGTGCAGTTGGGTCATCGACAGCTGTCGTGAATCTGCTTACCTACAATTCAGGTTCTGATATCATCTCCCAAAATGCTACTACCATAATTACAGCAAAAACATTCAGCGCAACAACCCTGACCAATAGCGGTACAGGGACATCCACCGACCCTCTCTACTTGAACGCCGCCAACGTCACTTTGTCATCTGCTAATGGTGTTAATGTCCTGACCTCTGCACCAACAACGACATTGACGAAAGTTGCCGCCAGTAACGGTTCAATCGATATAAATACGACTGGTACCAAAGCGAAAGTAATTCAGACCCTGGGAATTGTTGGCAAAGCAGCTGGCGGAATACTGTCTGCGACTTCTGCCAATGATAGTCATATAACTCTGCAAAATAACAACACGACCGCCGGGTCTATTGTTATCGGCAAAGGCACGAGCATATCGACATCGCTGACGGGCGCCGGAAACGGTAACGTCACTATTTCGATAGGTACGGCCGGTGCGAACGCCGGTTCGCCACCACTGGGCATCAAATTCAATCCTGCTTACACTAACAGTTTGTATTTATTTGGCAAAAACGGCATCAGCGTTGCCGGTACCAGCGCTACGCCTGGTAAAGAGACGATTTCGTTGAATTCAATCGGTGGTGGCAAAGTCATATTTGATACCGGTACTCTGAAATCTACGGCAATTAAAATCAACGGCAATACGGTGGCAGCGCCGACAACAATAACGGCGGATCCGCCTGTAATTTCTGGAGCCGCTGCAGCGAGCAATGTCTTGGCTGCTACCTCTGATTTCACGCCCGTGGCTACAACGAGTACGACATCTGTCATGTCGCACGTTTCGACGCCGGTCGCTATATCAGCTGCCTTGCCGCCTGTTACCGTCAGCCAACCTGCCGCTAGTGCGGCGACGGTCACACCGCAGCTGCAGTCGACAGTACTGCAAGTCGCTCCGCAATCGCAACCACTTGCGGGCTATGCTGCTTTGAACTCTGGTGCTATCAGATCTGGTGCCATCAGTTCTGGTGCCAACTCCAGCGCAAGAGAACTCTCCTGGATCAGCGAAACAGAACTCACCAACGGTCAGGTGCCGGCAATTGTTTACAGCCAGCAGGACCTGGGTCTGAGCGCGGACCAGACAACTGTTGTCGAATTGCAGAAAAAAGCCGGTGACAATCACCTGCAGCTTAACCGCGGTAGTGTTATGTTCGCACCGACAACCGACACTGTAATTGATACCCCGCTGGGCAGTGTATCCGTTGCCGCTGACTGTCTTGTCCTTGTGACTGTCAATGGTCAGGGTACAGCTGTCTATGACCTCGATGACAGCCGACACAATTCAGTGACCGTCAAACGCGGCAACAAAGTGGTGCCTTTGGCACCAGGAAGGCACGTCTTCTTGACCGATAAGACTGACGCACAATTTGCCGACGTCAATGCGGTACAAATGGTGGGTTATAGGAATATCCGCGAAGAACGGCACGATGAAAATGTCAAAGCCTTCACTGCTGATTTTTCGATGGCGCATGCGGTGCATGTGATGCAGCCGATCAAACAGATGTTCAACTGCAAGAGCGCGCGGTCGGCAAAAGTCTCGTCGCACCTGCTCAAGACTCTTTCCATCATGATGAGCCTTGACGCCGGACGCGGCAGCTACCAGCAGGTGGTGAAACCCAAACTGACGGCCTGGGCTCCTTAACCTCGGTAGCTTTTAAATAGACTCCTTACGACGGCGACGTCACTTTTTGTACTACATGGATGTCGTGTGCGATCTTCTGAACCATTGTGGATCCTGGATTTTCAACAATGTGGGTGAGAATTAATACCGTGAGTTCAAGTTCCGCGCCCGCCCAATTGTTTCTTATTGGGCTGTGTAATTCTCATGGCCAGTAGGCTACTTTCGATTGAAAATACTTATTGCCTGTATGGAACTTGCCCCTTAGTATTAGGCTAAGTTCGGGAAACATATATTCTCAGTTAGTTGCTCCGGGGCAACTAATTTTTGTGTGTTTACTTAGGAAACCCTTTGCCATTTCGCCAGCCTGATTTATTCGGGCCGGCTTGTTTTTTCACGGTCACATGAGGAATCTAAATTGAAGACAACCACAGCACAATCGGCCAATCGCAAATACAGCAAACAAGTAAACACCGGAATCGTAACCTCACTTCTGGCGCTTCAACAACTTGCAGCGGCTTCACCGGTTCTGGCTAATGGTGGTTTTTCTTCTCAGCCGCAGCCTCATGCACATTCGTTTTTGCCCGGCGTTCACACACAATTTGCTCACAGCTCGTCCAGCGTATTCGCATCCTCGGCGACCGTTGCTGTTCATGGAATATCTTCTGCCTTCGCCGCTTCCCATCTTTTACCTGCGACTTTCGGCCTGGGCGTCACATCACTGCCAATGCCCGCACAGTCAGTGCATCTTGCACAGAACCGGAACGTCGCCAGCTTCAACCAGCACTCAAACCAGCACTCAAACCAGCACTCAAACCAGCACTTAAACCAACATCTAAATGCATCCCAGATGAACACTGCACCAGTAACGGTGCCGGCTCAAACTGTCCAACTTGACCTTACGTCGTCTACCACTTCAATTATTTTGGACGCCGGAACTATCCTTCACGGATCCTCTGTCACGATCAAAGTCGGCGACATCACCACAACATTCCATGCTGGGGACAAAGTCACGGCCGGTGAACTTGTAGCCATCCAGCAGGCCCAATTGCGCAGTGGGCAGACAATTCAATTAGACTCAGACGGACGTGCCTCCGGTGGTACATTCTCGCTCAATAACGTCACCGGCACCGCCAACTTTAACGTCGCTAGTATCGTTGTACCGAGCAACGTCACAGCCACAGACAGAGTGACATTGCACAACAACGTCAACCTCAGCGGTGACCTGGTCAATTATGGATCAATTGTAGAATCCGGGCGCGCGCGCGCTGGTCTGTCATCCAATATTTCGGCTTTGGACATTATCAATGAATCGGGCGCCAGCATTTCTGCGACCGGCGGCGGCAAGGGCGGTTTAGATGTAAGTCTGACTGCAAGCAAAGACTTCACCAATAATGGCACCATCACCAGTTCGGGCTCCTTGACTGTCACCTCCGGCGGCAATACCGTCAACTCCGGCACGCTGGCTTCCACCGGCGGCAATGTCAATCTCGGAACCTCGGGCGACAAAGTCCTTAACGTCAACAACACCGGCGGCACAATCAGTGCTGCTAATGGCACTATAAATGTAAGAGACGCAAACTACACCGGTGTCAGCGACACCAATGTAATCGGCGGTCAGTTGCTTTCGCAAAACGTAAATCTCTGGGCCGGCCAAGGTCTCATTACCGTCGACGCGCAGGCCATATCGGGAACAGTCAGCTCCACCGGTAATGGCGTGCATGTGAGAGCCGAAACGGGCAATCTGCGCTTGGGCGCGCAAAAATTGACGGGTGACCCTTTATATGTCGTCGACACAGGGTCGGCAGAACTTGTTGGTGATATGCAGGTGGGAGAAAGTCTCACCATAATTGCCAACCAGGACGTTATTGCCGATCCGGGGGTAACCAAAATAACTACAACCGATGTAAATGGCCACGGCTCAAACATAACTATTGTTGCTGGTGTTGATGCCTCCAACGACGGCGGTGGTACCGGTTCATTCACTGGTGCCAGCGTGCTTAGCGGCTCGATTCAATTTGGCGCGGCCGACCCAAACCTGCTCATCAGCAGTGCCTCCAATAAAGACAACACTAATGGTGGCAACATTACATTGGCGGCCTATGCTGTCGGTAATGCCGGCGGACAAGTTGTACTTCCCGTCGCTAGCATTATTGATGCTTCGGCCAGCGGGACAGGTACCGGCGGAAATGTCACAATTTTGGCCGGCTCTCCGATAGTCGGTGGCAACACTCTCGGTGGTAGCCGCAGCGCTGACAACAATATGATATCGGCATCTCAACCGAAGCTACAAAATGCAGGTTCTATTGCTTTTGATGCGGCTGGAAAAGTGTCAAACGGCAATGCCATCGTCAGGGATTATTCAGCTCCCACGCTGGGCGATTTTACGATCAACAAGGCCATAACTGCCTCCGGTAATGTTTCAGTCAATGCCTTCGATGTGAAGCTGCTTTCGAGTATAGCTACTGCGGGTGGTGTCACTGTTACATCACACGGCTTGCTCTCTGTATACGACTCAATCATCGCCGGGTCGAATGGCATCACTATGGTGTCATCCGGAAATATTGCGCAAATCGGCACCAATGCTGTAGCTTTCAAAACAGAATCTGCTGTGCAAGGTGGCAACATCATAATGATTGCCGGTGCAAACTATACCCAGGCTTCCAATGGCGTCATCAGCGTTACCGGTGCATCAACTTCTGGCGGTCAGATCAATCTGTTAACCACGACAGCCGGGACTTTCTCCACGAAAGGAACGAGTGCAACCGCCTCTGGGGGCGATGTCACACTGTTGGCTTACGACTCCACAAGTACGCCCGGCACTGAAGGATTTATAAACAGTCAGCTCAATACACCTATCACGACAGGTGGTGGCGGCGTGAATGCAGTGAGCGGTAACGTCACTATCGTTGCCAATTACAACAATCCGGCATCGACTGCTATAGGCGATCCCTCAAATAAACTTTCCGTCGATACGTCAGGCGGTTTGATCCACACGGGCAACATCACGCTCTCGTCCTCAACACCGGACTTCTCAAAATCGGCCCTGACAATCGACAGCACCACTTCAAAAGTCACTGGCGGCAACTTGCTCAGCGGCACCCTGGCTCAGGGGACGCAATACTTCAGTACGCTGACAACAAACAATGCCACGGTCAAGTTACGTCAGGGTGCGGCGGTTTCATCAACCATCGATATGACCGGCATAATCAATGCTGATTTGGTCTACGTCAGCGACGGCAGTGTAGTGGTCAATGCTATCAACACCACACACTCGGTAGCTTTTCTTTCTGACAAAACCATCTTCATGGATGGTGACATTATCGCCACCGGTGGCATCCTCGCCGTGGCTAGTCACAATATTCTCAGCGACGCGTCCAATATTCATATCAGGACAAAAAATAGCAGCGGCGGCGATGCAGGCAATGTCACTATGTATTCGGGCGCAAATTTTGACGACAGCAATGGTCTTGTCACCATAACCGGTGCCAATGCTACCGGTGGCTCCATTGACCTTTCCATAGGTACTGGTAGCAATGCAATTGTTCAGTTTGACACAAGCGCTACCGGAGCTGCCGGTAATGGCGGCAACATCACCCTAGGTGCTTTTGGCGGCTATGTAAGTATCCCTGCCGCAATTGTGGTCAGCACACTGTCGGTCAATGGCAACGGTGGAGACTTTGTCGCGGTCGCCGGTAGAACCACTGGTCCAGCAATTCTTTTAGGTAATGTTGTCACCGTAGGTGGATTAGCTAGTGGCTCCGGCGCAATCATCTTGCAGGCCATCGATCCTGATGTGAGTTCTACTCTGTCGTACAACAATAGAGGTACACTCGCTTCCGGCGGTCCTCTCCATGTCATAGACGGTACCACCTTTAACGACTCAACTATTCTCGCCGTTGGCTTGGGCTCGCCGAATGGTCTTGTCTCAGTGACAACAGGCGGTAACGTGCAGATTGGACTTATCGATGTGGCTGGTTCAGCCGGTCGTAGCGGCGGAGATGCCGGTACAGTCGTCGTCGTAACAGGGTCCAAGCACGACGGTCTGACATTCGGCACCAGCAGCCTGTCCTCAAACTATATCGTCTCTATTGCGGCTGCAAGCGATGACACTACTACTGGTGTTGGTGGCAATGTCACCATCCGGCAGACCGGAGACCAGGGCGTTATTATTGCTGACAATACCGGTCTCGCTTTTGAGGCTCTTGGTGCCAACGCCATCCTCGGCGGCAGTCTGACCATTGATGCCGGTAAGGGAATTCTTGATCTGGGCAAACAGACAGATTGGATTTCGGGAAATAACCCGGGTGTGGGCGGCATTATATCTTTCACCGGCTCCAGTGTATTCGCCGATAATCCAGCTAACACTGTGCTCATAAACGCAAGTGGCACTTTAACGGGCGGTAGCGCATCAGTCATCCAGACAGACAAGAACGCTCTGACCGTCGGTAAAACCGGTAACTTTAACCTCATTGCTCTGGGCAGCGGCGGTAGCGTCACGCTCAAAACTGGTGGCGACTTGACTGTCGACCCTGCGTATATAGGTGCCGGACCTTTTACCGGATTTGGCTCCGGCACTGGTGACGGTGGGCACTATACACTTTCGGCCGGCGGCAACTTGCTCGTCAATGGCAGCATTAATGCTGACGCTAAGGGTTCCGGCAAAGGCGGATCTATTTCTTTGGAGGCCAGCGGCCACACTTCCAAAAACGTGGCTGTTGATTTCACAATCACCGGCACCAAATTGACAAACGGTGTGACCGGCACATTGTCGGCGAAATCCGCGGGTGGCTCGTTTGTACCTCTAGGTGATCTCAACGTTGAAAGCCACACAGGAGCGATTGTAAACAGCAAGGCTATGCAGGATGTCTTTGGCACGATCACTGAAGCTGGTATAGGCATCAAAGTCGCCGGTACACTGGGCGGCATTTTTGCTACAAAGATTGATCTCACAGCTCACGACAATCCAATAACCCACAAAGCAAATCCGTTGTCGATTACGCAATTACTTGAAGCCAATGAAGTAGATCTGGCCTCCAGTGGCGCTATAACGGCATCTAAGATCAACGCCACCAAAATCTCACCCTATGCAGGCGGGGCCGTTTCAATTACAAACCTTGGCGGATTTGGATTGACTATCAACGGTGGCTCTGGCCTGGCATTTACGGTCAAAACTGCTGGTGGTATCAAAACTGAGGGCACAATTAACGCCTACGGCAACATTAGTCTGACATCCAGCGCCAAGGTCAATAATAGTTTCGCTCCAGGCGAAATTTCTGGCTATCTCATTGCCACCGGTTCCATCTTATTCTCGGTGCCAGGTGCGATTACGGTCGATAATGGAGCTGTCGTTTACGGTGCAACGGCTGTCAAACTAATAAATACAGCTCCCCCCGTATTTTCGCCTGTAGCGGCGAAGGCTGACATAAGCGTGCTGGGCAATGCCACCATCACCAGTGGTTCTAAAGGCATTATCACGCTAGATACAGCCAATGGCAATATCCTTGCCGATCCGGGCACCAACATCAGCAGTGCCGCTCAGATAGTTCTCTCAGCCGACAAAGGCGGGATCACTCTAGGTAAGATCACCAGCGGCGACTCCATCAGTTTGTCATCGCAGTACACCATTACCTTAGCCAGTAACATTCACTTCAAAAACTCATTCAACGCCACGACTACCAACAAAGTCGGGACGACTCAGTCCGATATCATCATCAATGGTGATATCACCGCCGACAATCTCACAACTAGTGGTATCAGCCTGGTAACTGGCCCGCTCGGTGGTATCAACGACAACACCAAGACTGTAGGCGCTCTCTTTAACCTCGACGCTGCCGGTATCACTTTGACCGGTCACCGTGGAGTATCACTGAACAACTCGCAGGCGATTGCAGAACAAAAAGCGTTCTCAGTGGTGGCAGACAACGGTGCAATTCTTGTAGGCACCACCTCATACCTCTCCGCCAATAACAGCACCTTGACCATCACTGCCCTTCAGGACATAACAGTCCGTGGCCAGGTCAACGGTTGCACGGCAACGACATTGGCCAGCACCGGTAAAACTACGGGCCTGGGCTCTATCGAAGTCAACGCCGGTGCCATGGTTATGCTGGGCGAAACCGGGACGCTTAAAATGACTGCCGCCGGCCCCAGCGGCATAGTGATTAATGGTCATGTCGAAAGTGCCAAGGATGTTGCTATTACAACATCCCTCGGCGACATTGTGGTCGGGAAGGAATCTGGCTTCGACGGAGAAATTGTTGGCTTCAACAAAGTGACTGTTACCGCATTCAACAATCTCACTGACAATGGCAATATCAAAGGCACTACTTCCGTAAGTCTCATCACCACTGCCAAGGACACGACAAAGACCCTGTCTGTCTTTAATGTCAGCACTAGCGAAGGACCGATTTTAATCAAGGGTGCCGGTGGTCTCGTCACAACTCAGACCGGCGGTGACATTGAAACCCATTCAACGCTGACTAAAACAAAGGCCACTTTGACAGTCAACAACACCAACACGGCTGCCGGTAAGATTACGATCAATTCCAACATGGGAACCAACGGTGCAGGTGGTGGCAACATTGTCATAGCCGTCGGCACGGCTCCATCTGTCGGCAAAAATCCGATAGTGACCAATGATATTCCTAACATCGCGGTGACTAACGCCACAGTTGTCGGCCGTCCTCTGGGCGCTGTTTTTGCCGGGGCTTTCAAATCGGCTATTGTTGGAGCTGCACCCACCGCACAGTTGATTACAGCTGGACGCAATATCATCATGAACTCTAATAGTGCCACCAACACCATTACATTTGCTTCGGGCGTACTTGTTGATGCGGATCCGCCGCCCTTGTTGGTCTCGCCACACACACTGAGCTTGACTCAAAATGTGTCTACCCTGCCAGGATTGACAGCGACCTCGACTGCTCCAGTAGGCACAGGCTACGCTGCACTGGGCGATCTCAATACCGGCAGTCCGAACGCCACCGTCTATACCGTGGACAATGCTCAACTAGCTGCGCGCGCTGCCGGCGCCAGTGCATCATCTGAAATAGCATCAGAAAGATCAGAGAATTGGATCAGCGCCACCGAGGTGGAGGGTGGAAAGATACCCGCGGAGTTGATGAGAGCGCATGCCGATACAGACCGCACCGTGTCGCTTTCACTGGGCTCCTTGCTCACGGCACCAAAGTTCGATACTGTTGTCAAAACACCAACGGGCGACGTCAAAGTCAAGGCCGGTTCTCTGGCTCTGATCATGGCTTTCCCTGGTGGTCTGGCTGTCTACAATCTGCATGACACCAGCAAAAATGCCGTCTCTATTTCTGCAGGTGGCAGTACCACTTTCCTCCTGCCGGGTACAAGCATGGTAGTTACTTCCTCTAAGAGTGCCGGGTTTGAATTCATCAATCCTGCTCAACTTATGTGCTACGGACCAATAAGCGAATCGAACTTGTCCGATGGATTGAAAGCGTATAAAGCAGAATTCTCTTTGCTCTCGGCCGTCAATGCTGTACCTAAATTGCAGGAATTGATTTCATCAAAGGATGCTGATGCACGCAAAATCGCTTCGCCATTTTTGAAGACGGCGGCCATCGTGATGCAACTGCACGGCAATGCCGCCAGTTACCGCCAGGTGCACAAACCGCAGCTAACTGCATATAACCGCTAAGGTAGAAGGTTCGGGATTCAGAGCTGTCAAGAATTTACGATAAGTGATTTCTTGGCATCAGTGCCTTACTGAGTTTTCCTATATCTGCGCTGAGCAAATTGGGAAGCGCCGCACTGGAACCTGCTCACTTTTGCCGAATTCCTCAGACAAGGACGATTTCAGCACTTCCCGCACCTATAAAATGGTGAGCGGGCAGGAACGTTCTGCCGACGAGGAAAAAATTGCCGTCGCCGCATCTGGCAGTGTGTCTTATAGCGGTATCAAATCCTGGGAACTTGTCGGAAAAACGATAGACTCCAAGTATGAAGTCATCTCTTTTCTTGGCGAGGGAGGCATGGGCGCGGTTTACCGGGCCAAACATCTGCAACTGGACAAAGAGGTCGCACTTAAGGCGCTTCTAAACGACCTGATCTCGGCTGATTCCTGGACACGCTTCCAGCGCGAGGTGCAGGCCATCAGTAAACTCAGCCACGCCAATATCGTCCAGGTTTTTGACTTCGGCACCGGTGAGCAAAACTTTCCCTATTACACAATGGAGCTGCTTGTTGGAGAGTCGCTTTCTGATCGCTTAAACCGAGAAGGTCGCATTCCCATCGCAGATGCACTGGCAATTTTTGTCACCATTGCCGGTGGCCTGCCCCACGCGCACAGGCAAGGGATAGTGCATCGCGACATAAAGCCGCGCAATATTTTTTTAGAAAACCGCAAGCTTGGTGAAGTGCCCCGGGTCGTTGATTTTGGTCTGGCCAAGCTGGCTGAAGCACACAATCGCGAGCAGCAGAGCCTGACAGTGCAAGGCATTGTATTTGGCAGTCCTCTCTATATGAGCCCGGAGCAAACTACTGGTCTGGGCACTGACCATCGCACCGACATATATTCTTTTGGTTGCACGATTTTTCATGCACTTACCGGCACGCCGCCTTTCGCCGGAAAGACAGCCATGGCGCTTATGCTAATGCATCAAAAAGACGCGCCACCGCATCTTGCGCAGGCTACCGGCGGAGAAGTGGAATTTTCACTGGAACAGGAAGCAATCGTCGCCAAGCTTTTAGCAAAAAATGTCGACAAACGATACCAGAGTTTTGAAGAAGTAGAACGAGATTTGCACAGGGCACTTAACGTCGCTCTATCTCACTCAATTGCCCCAACCTCCCCTGCCGGCGCCAGTCTCGCTAGATCGCAGGCAAGGATGACGCCCCCGGTGATTGCGCCCGAGGTGGAAAAAAGCAGCCCCAAAGTCAGTAAAGAATTCGGTAGATTGGCTGCGATATTCACGGCAATATTGCTTTTGCTTGGTATCGGTGCATATTTTGCCTTTCAATTTATGGGACCACAAAGTTCGGTTCACCATGATGCGAAAGCGCCGGACATGCCGATTACCGTACCGAAATATTTTTCCGAAATTGATTCCAGTGGTGGCAGAATGTTTGACTTTCCACAAGACAAAAAGGTGATTGGTCAGATCGAGTGGCAAGACAATAAAGCTTATCCGGCATCTGGCAAGATTTTTGTGCCGAGCGGTGCCCATATTCATTTTTATGTCGGTGAGCCGTTCTTTTACCATCCCGAATATTTCGACGAATTCCGTGCCAACGATCTTGAAGGTTTGACGCTAAAAGCCGGTATCAAATGGCGGCCTGAACACTACCGAAAAATCGGCCGGTTAACAGGATTGAAAGGTTTTGACTGCGGCCGGACCCACACTGACGCAGCCTGCCTGGCCGAAATCAGGAGCCTGACTAATCTGACTGAGTTGCGCCTTTCTCTAGATGATGTATCGGGAGCAGACCTGAATAAGTTGTCTTATTTGGAGCAATTGGACGCATTTGATGGTGGTGAATTATCTGAAGTCAATGTTGTATTTGACCGCTTCGTCGCAAGCAAAAAGATGCAGAATATGTCACTTAAAGATTGCGGTCTGGTCGACAAAGACATGGAGAAAATCGCTCAGCTCGATAACCTGGCTATTCTCTCGATTGATTTTAATCCGGTAACTTTAATTGGTCTGCGCAGCCTCTCTCGATTGCCTAAGCTTCAGTCTCTGCGCGTTTCCGGAATAGTGCTCAGGCCCGAAGCTATTGATGTGCTCGCTAAGTTCAAAAGACTCAAGCATTTGCGCATTCAGGTTTCGGGCTGGCCGCAAGCAGACATTGACCGTCTCGATGAGGCTATTCCTCATTGTCAGGTAGAAAAGTACGGTGAAGGTGGCGTAGGTGGTGCGGACGTCGTGCCAATGCACTAGCGCTTCGGTAAGTGACCTCATTTTGCCCCCCTCATTAATATCAGAGGGATGGTTTCCTGGTACTATCCTCATTCTTGGCTCCTTCTTTGCCCCGGGGCCAGTTGTAAGGGTATAGCCATCGTTTGAGCATCCCTTTGCTAAAACATTGCCTGATTTGCGCCGCTTTGTTCTTCTTACCGGTTAGCGCTTTTGCTCAACCTTTACCAGCTGAAGCTATTAAGCTTGAGCCATCCGCGCTGTCGATTGATGACGTTCAGTCGATAATTATGAAACGCAATCGAAGTGTATTGCGTGCCTCTGCCGAAGTTGCAAAGTGTGAGTCGGCATTAAAAGCCGTGCAGGCCACTCAATATCCCACCCTGGCCTTCTTTGGTTTCGAAGGTTTCCAGACGGCCGGCGGCCATCGCAATAATCTCGCCGTGTTGCCGGGAGTCTTTCAGCCTGTAACTCAACTCTATCGTATTCGCATGCAGGTTGAGCAGGCCAAGATTTCACTCAAAATTGCACGTGAACAACTTCGTCTGGCCAAACAGTCGTCTGTTGCAGAGGCTAAGCAGACTTATTTGCGCATGATCGCTTTGCAGAGTGCAGTCGCCAGCAGGAAGGAAAATCTCGAATTTTTAAATAGCCTGGTCGCTTATGTCAGCGCAGAGGTGAAGCGGGAGGCCGTTCTGCGTGTGGATCTTATGGGGGTTCAGGCGCGTGAGGCACAGGCAGAATATGAGCTTGAGCGAGACAGTGATGAGCTGATTACGGCCGGGCAAAATTTAAATCGTTTTCTCGACCGCCCTTTGCAAACAACGATAACAGTCCTTGAGCAACCGGTCATTCCGGCGCAATATAAACCTGCAGAAACCGCCATGACACAGGCTGTCTTGCGACGACCGGAAGTGGCCGCGCTGCAACTAAACGCCAACAGATTTCACCTGGAAGAAAAGATTACGTTGTCGCGCTACATACCCGACATCAGTCTTGGTGGCACGTCAATTTTCTCTAGAGGTTTTGATGTTACCTTTCCCCGACAATTTTTATCTTTTGGCGCTTTGGGTGTTTGGGAGCCCTGGGATTGGGGGCGCAGGCGTGAACAGGCTAGAGTTGCCGCCAGGCAGCGCGATCAACTGCGCATTGAGTTGAGCGACACTTCAGACAAAGTTTCGGTTGAGGCGGACAATGCCCGGCGGTCTTTAAAAGTGAGAGAGAAAGAAATTAGAGCGGCAGAGTTGCTGCAATCAAGCAGTTTTGAACAACTTCGGATTGCACGCCGAAGATTTGGAGTGGGGGCGGCCTTGTTGAAGGATGTGCTGGAGGCGCAGACAAGTTACGCCAATGCCATCGCTCAAAGTGTAAAGGCAAAAACGGATTATGCCAACGCCATCGTTGAATACGATAGAGCTGTCGGCAGGGATTTTGATTGAGATGAAGGAAGAAAAATGTCTGACGAAATAATCACCAATGATTCCGCGCCAGCGGAAGCACAAAAAGACGATAGTCGGCGGCCCTTTTGGTCGCAGTGGAAATTGCCGCAGCTGCCGATGGACCTTGTCCCGCTGATTATTCTCTTTGTAGTCGTGGCTCTCGTTATCCTGTTTGCCAACGACTGGAAACTTTGGGACGGTCAACGCAATGTCGAGGAAACCAATGATGCCTATGTCAGAGCCGACGTCACTCCTCTGAGCACCAAGGTCGCCGGCACAGTAGCTAAAGTTTGTATCGACGATTTTGATGTCGTAAAAGAAGGCCAGCTTTTAGTTGAACTGCGCAACGATGATTTTACCGCCCGTGAATCTCAAGCACATTCTGTTTACCTTCAGTCCATGGCAGGTGTCAGGGCTGTGCAACAGCAGATCGAGGTGCAGAAAAAGATAATTGAGAATGCCCGATTGTCCGTCGAGGTGAGCAAGCAGGAAGTGCCTCGTACTGCTTCGCAGACTAGTGCCACCGCAGCCACTGTAGTGTCGGCTGGTGATTCAGTTAAAACTGCGGTTGCTGAAAGATTAGCAGCCGAAGCGAAATTAAAAGCTGATGAGGCAGTTGAGCTCAGGGCGTTGCAGGAAAGACAGAGACAAGAAGCATTGTTTGCAGACGACGCTGCGACAAGGCAAACTATCGAACAGGTAGTAGCCGATCATGAGCGAGCGAAGGCCATTGTGGCTGCCGATAAAAAAGAGATTGCCGGTCTGGCTTCGAAGATCTCGGAGCGCTCATCCGATACTACTCGGCAGGAAAAGGAATTGGTATCTTCTCGTGCCCGCGACATTCAATCTAAATTACTAGTGGGCGCCAGCAATGCTCTGCTGCTGTCCGAGCAATCGAAGCTGGCAGTTTTGACTGAGAAATTGAGCGAAGCGCAACTGGAAGCCGACGCTAAGCAACAGTCCTGGAATCAGACTAAAGTAGAACTCGATTACACTAAGATACGCGCTCCTGTTGCCGGAACGCTCAGCGAGCGCCGCGTGAGAGCCGGGCAGCAGGTCAATGCCGGCACCCAGGTGATCACCATTGTCTCGTCTGTGCCCTGGGTGATTGCAAGCTATAGAGAGACTCAAATGCGTAAAATCAAAATTGGTGATAAAGCAGAGGTCAGCGTTGACGCTCTTGGTGGGCAGAAGTTTGTCGGTCGCGTGCAATCGCTGTCACCGGCCAGTGAAGCGCAATTTGCCCTTTTGCCCCCCGACAACCCCAGTGGTAATTTCACTAAGATCACCCAGAGGATACCTGTCAAAATTATTTTCCCTCATGAAACCGAGCAAGAACAACAGCAGTTGTCACGGCTCAAATCCGGCATGACCGTAATCTCGAAAATATGGGCCAACTGAAGTGAATCTCGCCCTCGCTATTGCTAATGCAAGTCCGCTGAAAGAAAAGCCAGTCGTACCAAGGCACGCTCTTATCGGCATTTTGGCAGTGTCGCTCTCGGCCATTATTTCCACGCTCGGCTCAGGACTTATTGGTGCGGGGCTGGAGGACTTGCGAGGCATCTGGGGAATCGGCATTGACGATGCGGCCTACGTAACTACAATATTCAACGCCTCTCAGATGTTTATAGGTCCCATTTCTATAATACTTGCCGCTCGCTTCGGACATCGTTCTGTGCTGCTCTGTGCTGGTTGTGTCTATATAGTGGCGGCTCTTTTGCTGCCCATGGCACCGCCTATAGTATCGATTTATATTTTATTGGCAGTTGCCGGTTTGTCATCCGGTACTTTTTATCCTCTTTGCCTCAGCTTCATTTCGCGTAATTTGCCTTTGTCGCTTGTGACGTATGGCATAGCCGCCTATAATCTCGACCTTCTTGCGACAAATCATTTGCTGCAGTCGTTAGAAGGATTCTTTATGGATCATTGGGGCTGGCGCTGGATTTTTTGGAATCAATGCTTCGTCACTATGATCATGCTGCTTTGCGTCTATCGCGGCATTCCACCGACTCCCAAAGACCAGATCATTCCAAGATTTAACTGCGCAGGATTGTTCTATCTGTCAAGTTCGTTGGCCTTGTTTTATATCGCTCTTGATCAGGGAGAACGTCTCGATTGGTGCAACAACGGACTTATAAACGGGCTTCTAATCGGTGGTGCGATTCTCCTTTGTGTTTCAGTCCTGAGCATAAAGTTTCAACCAAATCCGTTTCTTGATTTCAGTTACTTGAAAAAGCGGAATATTTTACTTGTTGCATTTTTGATGCTGGTGTTTCGTTTTATTTTGGTGCGCGTGGGATTTTTGGTACCGTCATTTTTGGAGACAATGCATCAATATCGGCCCAATGAAATTGGTTCTTTGTTTACGCTGTCGGTGCTGCCATTTTTGATTGCTATGCCGACATTCGCTTTGCTTCTGAATCGATTTCGGGTCAGAACCGTGGCCACCATCAGTCTGGCCATTCTGGCCATTGTCAATTTCCACGATGCGCATGCCCTGAGGACATGGGAACTCTTTGAGTTTATAAATTCACAGATGCTCGGAGCGATTGGTATCTGTGGGCTGGCCATGGCCACCATTGCCGGTATTGTTTTTTCCGGCAGAACGAGCGGCGCTTACGCTTATAGAGCGGGAGCGTACGCACAGGGAGCTACCTTCCAGATTGCCCGTTTGTTTGCGTCGGTCGCTTCTGTCTCTGCCTTCCGGCGCTTTTTGCTGGTGCGGGAGCACTTCTGGCAAACTAAACTAACCGCCGATTTGCAGAAAGGCTGGAGCTTCGATCAGCGCGTTGATGATTTAGGTATTGCTCTTGCGCCCCAGGCAGCCGGTCCGATTCAAGCGCATGAAATCGGTACGAAGCTTGTCACCAAGTCTGTGCATGATCAGGCCCTGACCCTGGCGTTCGATGACACTTTTATGCTGTTGGGTTGGGTTTGTATAATTGGTTTGATTGTCGTCAGTCTGATGGTACGTGTTCCATTACCCAGAGAACTGCCGGCTGCGGATCAATAATCTAGTGTTGGTCCAGCGTTAGTCCAGAGCTCGTCATTGTTAGTCCCGCGGCACAAGCCCGTCGAGGAGCACACGCATTGCGCGTTCCATCAGGGTGCTGAGAGATTCAGCTTCTCCGCCACCGGGGCCGCGCCCGCCCATTAGCCAGGACATACGCGCACTCATCACCACTGGTATCACGACTTGCGCAATTTCGCCTGCCTTCAGGTCACTGCGCAATTCACCGGCTTTCTGCGCCGCTTCGATTATTTCAATCAAGAGCTCGAAGAAGTATTTTTTGATTGATGGCGGAGGACCATGTTCTTCGCCAGGAGGGCACTGCGCCTGGTTCTGCATTTTTTCAAATTTGTGGCGAAATATCGCGCGTGAAAGTTCTGAATTTTCTTCCGTCCACTTGGCCGCCTTGCCCAAATATTCGAAGAGCACCTTACGTGGTGATTCACCTTTTGCCAGAGCCTCGCGGGCAATTTCAGCCGCTTCCTTTAACTGTGACTCCTGCATGGCCAGGACTAAATCATCTTTCTTTTGAAAGTGATAATAGAATGTGCCTTTTGCCAGGTTTGCCGCCGCGACAATGTCATCTATAGATGTAGAGTCAAAGCCTTTTGTGCGAAACAAATCGGCGGCAGCATTCAAGATGTCCTGCCTGGTTGCTTCTCGTTTGTCTTCGCGGCGTCCCAATATCAATTACTCCAGCTCAAACTTTAAATAATCCCGAAAATATGTCAATTTGAACCCCAAAAACCCCTAAAAAAGTCTGCGATAAGTCGCAAAAGGCAGCAGCCATGGGGCTTGGTGGCAAAACGAGCATTTGTCTTGACGAAAACCGACTGCTGGTATAATTTTATACTGTCAGTCGGTTTTGTGAATTGTTAGGTCACAAATAAAGATTATAAGCGCGGCGGGTCGAAAGACGCGTCGCAAGGAGTTTTGCATGTTTGGAAAAGTTGAATGTGGCAGTCGCGGCGGTTGGGGCGGACATGGTGGGCCTGGCGGTCCGGGTGGTCCGGGCGGACATGGACCTCTGGCCATGCTCAAAGGTCTTGACCTGACCGATGAGCAAGTGCTCAAGATTGCCGAGATCAAAGGCGGGGCTTTCTTCAAGATGGCTCACGACAAAATCGATATCATGGCGTTGAAAAAGCAGGCCATGAAAGAATTGCTCAGTCCGCAAGTGGACAAAGCAAAAGTGCGTGAGTTGGCCAATCAGATCAAAGAGAAGAAATCCCAGTGCATGGATCAGATGGTGGAAAACATCATCGCTTGCTCTGAGATTCTTACTCCTGAACAAAAGAAAGAGTTGAAGATAAACAAGATTCGCTGCTTTCTCGGTTTGGGTGAACATGACGAAGAAGGCGACGACGAGTAATCGTTTGTTTCGCTAAAAATTCAGTCGAAAAGATTTTCTCGACGACATAGGGACAACCAGATCCGGGGAGCAATTGCTCTCCGGATCTGGGACATATCGTCCGCTAGCTACTATAGCTTTTATAGCTACTGTGGTTTTTGAGAATAACTCTGCATCAAGTTTGCGTACGCTGGCAAATGGTTGGAAAGCAAGGTGCCGAGTCCTTCTATGTCGTTGCGCCAATCGCGATGAAGCTCGCAGGCGACGCTAAACCAATTCATCAGTTGAGCACCATTTTGTGTCATGCGGCTCCAGGCTGCGTCACGCACAGTGGTGTTGAATGTGCCGGATGCATCCGTGACGACAAATACTTCAAAGCCTTCTTCCAATGCTGCTAGCGCTGGGAAAGCAACGCAAACATCGGTAACAACGCCGGCGATTATCAATTGCTTGCGGCCGGTTTTTTTGACGGCCGCGACGAAATCGGCATTGTCCCAGGCATTGATTTGACCCGGCCGGGCAATGTAAGGCGCATCAGGAAACATCTTTTTGAGTTCCGGCACAAGCGGCCCGTTTGGTCCCTGTTCAAAACTCGTCGTTAAGATTGTTGGCAGATTGAAAAACTTAGCAATGTCCGCTAGCGCCAGGACATTGTTTTTGAATTCGTCAGGGCCAAAATCCCGCACCAATGACAACAGGCCAGCCTGATGGTCAATTAGCAGGACGGCGGCCTGTTCTTTGTCGAGTTTGTTGTACTTCATATAGGGACTCCCTTGGCAGAAACTAGATCGGCCATTGTACCCGAATGGTTGGAATTTGGATGGGCCGTGTTTGTGGTGAGCTTCAAATTTTCAGTAGTAACCCCATTTTTAGACAGCAGTGAATCATCTACCGTAATTACAGTTGTGCCGAAACGGAACTTAACTGAACATGCGATTGATTGCTGTTAGCTTCATGATTTTTGCCTCTGCAATTTGTTCAGCCCTGGCGCAGCAGCCTCAGAAAGCCTCAGGCAGTTCTTCTGTTGATTTTGCGACTTTTCCCAATCCAGTGTTGTCGCCGGTTTCGTCAACATCGCCGCCGAGAGTGGCCGAACCGATTGAATACAACGGCCCCTGTAACTACTTGGGGTGTCTCAATCGTAAAGTTCGTAATTTATGGCTACCGCCGAAAACCGCGCAGAAATTGATAACCAAAGTTGTCTTCACCATTGCTAGAGACGGAAAACTTAGCAATGCACATGTAACTAAGCCATCCGGCAACGCAGCCGCCGATGCTGCTGCTGTGAAGGCTGTAGAAATGGCATCTCCATTCTTTCCCTTGCCGGAAGGTTGCCGCCCTGAAACCGTTGATTTTGAAATTACTTTTTCGAGGCGCGCTTCTGTGCCAAGTGTGGAAGGGAAAATCATGCATTAGTGTGGCAAGTGTATTGACAATTGCCGCGTCAATTTCCGATGGGAGCAAGATCCGCTCAAGTTGATTTTTACTTCTATTTTGCCCACGCTGTCAGTTTCGGTTTGAGCATTTGCTGATAGCCACCGCGGCCTCCCTCAAGAGTCATCATGATCGACATCGTTTTGAGCATGTGCGACGACAGTTTGCGCGAGCGATCATTGCGGCAGTTGAACATCTGTTTCACCGGCTGCACAACGCTGACCGCGTGCGGCACGGCAAACTCTGCGGTAAACGCTTTGATGTTTGCGGTGTGTCGATGCTCGCGGATGTTGCGATAGCCGATCATCTGCGCTGGATTGACGTCAGCGAATCCTGCATTCAATTTGTCGGTGAGCAACAAGTGACGCCCTGGTGATAGCGATACTTCGCTGCCGCCGGTTGTCACTCGGACAGAGTTGTGCCGCGCATCATCGAGATCGTAAACAGCCGTGCCCTGTCCGTTGACCGTGACCAGGACCACTGAGTTCGCTCCGACAGCAATCGAGCCCATTGGTGTTTCGACAATGGTGTCGCTGGCTGGAGCAAATACGACTGATCCGCGGTTGAGCGTGACGTGTCTTGTCTCCTTAACGGTTTGCATATCCACGATGGTTGAGTTTTCGCTGCGTACACCGAGGTCTTCTTCGCTGTATACAATTGCCGGTATTTCGCCTGTCGTCAATTCGGTTTCACTGGCCCAGGCTATGGTTGGTGCCTGTGATTGTGTGTTGACGAGATTGGAGATACCCAATTGCTGAGTAGCCTGACTTGTGATTGATGAAACAGATACTCCAGCCAGTCCGCTATTGCCAACAACGGCTGTCGGCATCGAACTGATTGATGCAATAGTCGATATGTTGATCGCCGCGGGTTGCTGGGAATTTGTTATTACAGGCGAGTAGCTTGGTGTGGTTGTTGACACGATTGATGGTGCCGACAGTGATTGTTGTGGCGAAACACTGATTGGAGCAGTGGAGCCCATTGCTGGCGAAGAAATTGCGGGCAACAGAGTGCTTGGTGCTTCTACTGCAAGAGGCGCGCTTCCTATCGGCGGTGGGTCAGCTGTAATTTTCGTTCTAGATGTTGGCGTATTGCCGTTTATTTTGATCGCCGTGGCCTTAAGTGCGCCGGTGTCAAATATAATTTTTGCACCGCCAATAGAGTTTAGAGCAATTGTTTCTTTACCGGGTGTGGCGCTTGTGCCGGCTACTGTTATGCCCTTGTTAAAGTAGAATTGCCCTGAAGCAGGAGGTGCAGGATTTCCGTCTATGAGATAAACCACGCCCGTCGGCGCCGTGCCTTTGAGAGGGGAGCCACCGGCAGGACCAATTGAAAATATCACGTCACCGCCACCGAGGCCGGCAGTGGCTATGTCGCTACCTTTGCCTATGACAATCGAACCAGATGTTGTGTTGTTGTTCTGGACGGTCAGATGGCCGTGGATTGACTCGAGAGTTCCCCCAGGGGCCTTCGTTGTAGCGGCAAGAGTCTGAATAACCTTTGCCGCGCTGCCGACGCCCGTGCTGATTTCAAGATCGCCGTTGTAGGCAATATTGTCATTGAGAGTAGTGGTGGCAGCGTAGAGTGCTATTTTTGTTGATGTTGAAGACTGTGATAGTACAGTCGCCGCGTTGATTTTGATCGGCGATATATTTCCAATCGCTCCTGTGCCTCCAACTGGTACGGTGTTTAGAAGTGCATTGACCGAGACCGACTTGCCGATGATCATGCCAGTTGCGCCGGTGGTATTGAGGTTGCCACCGTTTCTTGCAGTCAGGGACATAATTGAAGTGGTGGAACCAATTGCATTTGGCACCACTATGTCTCCGCCTGATCCCAGCGTTAACGATTTCACTTTTACAACACTATCGACACTCAATGTGCCTATATTGGAATTTTCCAGCACGAAAGTTCCTGCACCGCTGACCGATAGATTTGAGACGTTTATCGGCAGAGGGTTTGCGCTTGCGAAACTGCTCAGGCCCACTTTGCCTGCTGACGTTATGTTCAGGCTAAGCGCGTTGACTTCGTAGATGGTGTATATGTCTTTTGAACCATTCAACGTAAGATTGTTTGCGATATTGATTTTGGCTGGACCTGCTGTTGGATCGCCGAGCAGAGTGACAGACACTTTGTCTAAGATATTGGCGTTGTTTGAGTTGTCCAATCTCAGAGTTGGTGCGCTGATCGTAAACGGTGTATTGCCAGCTCCAATAATATCGCCGTTGGCAGCTCCAATTTGTAGCCCGCCTGTCACGGTGATCGTTTTGCTGGTATTGGTGACGTTGCCTGTTCCTGTGGCATGCAGGAATACTGATGTGGTTGTGCTGCCTATACTGGCACCCAGCGTTACATTACCGATGCCGCCCGATTGCAGATCGAGGAAGCCGTATGCGCTGAGAGCGACAAGATTTTTGACGCCACCGCCGTCATTGTGGATGGAGAGTGTGCCGTTCGGTTTGCCTGCAACGGTTGGTACACCAACGATGCCGTTTGTGCCTGCTGTAGCGAGAGTCTTTGCACCAATTTGAAATTCTGTCGGGCTGTTGCTGTAGAGGTCTACTTCGCCGCCTGGAGCTGCGCCCTTGCCTGGTACAGCAATGGGCGCAGTGACAAGAAGATTGCCTGTGCCCTGGTAGCCGGCCCGTAACCAGACGTCCCCACCTGCACCCAGTTTGCCCAGTGGGTTGACCTTGATTTGTGTGGGATCAACCTTTAAATCGCCGCCTGTGAAGAATGTGACACCACCACCGTCTCCTCCAAGCAGACCGCTAGTTGCAGAGAATTGAAAGGTTGTAGATTTGATTTCCAGAGGAGCGGAGTTGTTTTGAATGAAATCGATGAAACCACCATCACCTGTGCCTACTCCATTTGCGTTGAGAACGAAGGGCTGGCCGGGAGCAAGGCCATTGATTGTGATGTTTGTTCCTTCAAAATGATAGAAGGCACCGCCTCCGTTTGCGCCGCGCGGCGCGGCACTATAGAAGTTACTGTCCAAGACTAGATTGCCGCCGGTCACCACTTTGTTGGTGCCGCCGTCACCGCCCTGTGTACCACTGCGAGCGAACATCTCGATATTACCAGCAGCGTTGCCGAAGGTCACCGGGGTTGTGTTACCAGTTGTGTAGCTGATGATGCCGCCATCACCGAAGGAGCCTGCGGCGGCGTCAGCATTTAATATGAGAGGAGAGGTTCCCGAGTTGGCATAGATTATCGACTTCCCGCCTGTCAGCTCGATGCGTCCGCCATTGCCGCTACCGTCCAGTGCGGGCAGTGCCGTAATCTGGTTGTCACCGATGGTGAGATTGCCATTGTGAGAAGCTAACTCGATGTCATTGGCATTTAATGCTGCTGAAGTAAACGGCAAGGTGACATCGCCGTCAGCGTCGACGACTAAATAGCCCGTATCTGTTTGCAGTGTGTTGGAGGTAATATCACCTTTACCCGAAGTTTTTGTTGTCGGGAGCTGGCCTGGTACACTGTTTGTGCTGTATACACCGTTGGAAAAGCTGAGCGTCTGTCCTGCATCCAATATACCGGTCTCCAGGTCAATGCCACCTGTACCCGCAGCAGCCGCAGCACCGGCAGTATTGACGCTTCCAACCTGCACCGCTATTCCACTACCTGTGAAATTCTTCCCATAGGCAATAAGAGCAACGTCGCCATTTCTTGTCGCGCCACTAGCTGTAATGCTGCCGCTTGATGGCAGCAGAATGACATTGTTGGTTGTTGCAGAACCTGCTGCTATCAACATGACTGTTCCTGCTGCACCGCCGGCGCTTGATGTATCTATATTGGTCAGTTTATAGCCGCCATCTGAACCGTCCAAAATTATGCTGCCGCCGGTTGCAGTTGCCAGGTCATTGCTTGACACCGACAGATCGTTAAAGCCGCCGGCCGGGAAGGTGTACTTGACGCCGGCGAGCATTATTACATCGCCACCGCGAGCACCTTTTGTGCTGGTGTTTATTTCGAAATTTGTATTATTGCCTTGTGCTCGGATGTCGCCGCCCGCCACCAGGAGCAGTGACTCGCCCGGAAGCGTGGTCAAAGCGCCACCATTAATGAGCCCGCTAAAATCAAGATTTCCGACGGTAGAAATGCTGACGGCAGTGGTTGATACCAGGCTGCCTGTGCCCGCGATTGCCAGGTCTGGATTGACGATGTTGCTGTTGTTGACGGCAAGAGTGCCGGTGGTCGTACTGATTATACCGTCGTTGTGCAGGTTGCTGGTTTGAATCAAAATGGCCGATGCGTCAATACGACCGGTTGGATTTAGCGTAAGCGAGGATGTCTGAATCTGCGTTTTGGAGAATTCATCATAAGCGAGAATGGATCCTGCCACAGTGATTGAGCTACCTACACCCGAAGCTTTGATGTTCGTCTGCTCCGCGAGGATGACACCATTGCCGGCGAGCTGGATATTGGCACTATTGCCCGTTGATGTGAAATTGAATTGATTGCTGCCGCCTGCTGCAGCGTTGATTCCCACTAGAGTTATTGTGCCGGTGGTCGGTGTGGTGATATTGACGTTGCGACCGAAAAAGCCAATATTTCCGCTGAAGCCAACGGCAGTTAGTGATTGAGCATCGGTGTTTATCGCTTGTATAGGATTTGGGTATGCTCCCGACGTACCGATGCTGAAATTTGAGGAGAGTGTTAAATGATTTGCCGTTATAAGGCCTGCCGTCTGGACAATTGAGCCGGTGAGATCAGCCAGTTGAATATTGCCCTGTACACCTCCGGCAAATGGAGTGGATGTAAGGTTGCCTGAAATTATGATGCTGTCCGCTGCGCCACCGGTGTTTACAAAGTGTGCGTCGTAGCCGTTCTTTTGATAGGCCTGTGTGCCGCCGACGGTGTTGGTCGCTGTCAGACCACTGAGGAAAATGCCGCCATTGTTGCTATTGCTGACAATGGGCACAAGCAGTCTGCTGTCGCCGCCAAAGTCGAGTGTCAAATTAACAGGGCTGCCGCTAGATCCGATAGAGCCGTAAATTCCGGGTACTATGTTTATAGATGTCTGTGTCACCTTGATCGTTGCGCTGCTTCCTGAGATTGGCGTGCCGGAGGTAAACTGTTTGGCTGCGGGTGTGTTGCCGCCGGATGTACTGAAGTTGAAATTGCTGGTACCCGAGCCCAGATAAATTTGACCTGGGGACTGGCTGCTGCCGCCGGTTGAGGAAGAATTTAAATTGGGCGCGGTAACGGTCCCTATTGCTCCTGCCGAAGAAACAAATATGTCTCCGGCTATGCTCGCTCCGGTAACACCAGTGTTGGTAGCACTCGTATTAATCGTGGGCATATCGACTACGAGGCCGCCGTTTAAGCTTTTGCCGGTCGTCAGCCCCACGGAGCCAGCCAGTGTATTACCGCCGTTTGACTTGGCCGTAGTATCGATGGCGCCATTTAGAAGAATGAATTCGGTCTGCGAAACAATCATTACATTGCCGCCGGTTGCTGCCCCGGCTGTTGACGTAGATGCTGAAGCAACAATCTGCTGTGCGAAGAAAACTCCGCCTGCTAAAGCTGTATACGAACCGGCGACGGATTTTGAACTTGTGTCTACGCCCGTACCGGCATTTACAATGAAGCCAGTTGTTTGCTCATATATAGATCCGCCCTTATCGATGCCTTTTGTCGTGAGCGATGTAGTTTGCAGTGCAGTACCGCTGCCTGATTGGGTACCGATCGTGATGTCTCCGCCGGTGCCGGACGTTGCGCCGGGTCCAAAGGCACTGGTGTCGATTGAAGACATATAGACATATTTGCCGGACATGTAGACGTTGCCGCCATTTCCGGAGCCGCCGACATTCGTGGCACTTGTGACAATGCCATTTCCGTACATTCCGCCGTTAGTTGTAATCAGAACATTGCCGCCGTTGCCGTTGCCGGCTGCAGTGTAATTTGCCGATGTGTCGATGCCACCTGGTCCCCAGGTGAAGTTGCCGTTTAAATTGCCGACGAGCAGGGTACCACCACCACCGTTGCCGGCGCTGCCGGTGGTAGACGCATTGACTGAATTGACGGCTATTGTCGCAATGGCACCGACGGTATAGAGGCTGACGTTACCGGCGAAGCCACCCGCGGAATTACTTGTGTTGAGGGCACCAATCAGAGAACCGCCTTGACCGCTCGATATAAAGATTGAACCGCTGTTTCCTGCTACGTTAGTTGCAGTTGTTACTGAGCCTATTCTGACGAAACCGTTGCCGTTTATCGATACGGAATCAATGGCAGAAGACGTATTGTAAGGAGAAACGATATCGCCAATCATGATAGCGGATCTATTGCCTGCCGCCGTCAATGTTATGAGGCCATTACCGCCGTTGGTCAAATTGCCGGACTTTACGGAATTGCCGCTGCTACCCGAGCCGATCCCGGCCTGCATAAATATGTCGCCACCTCCTGTTGTATTGAATGCGACACCGTTGTAGCTGGAGGCGTCGATATTTCCTGTACTGACAGCTGACGTCGCTATGAGAGTGACGCTTCCGGCATTTGTCCCCACGCCACTGCTGAAAGTTGTGATGTCACCAGTCGTGATGCCACCGATAGTGGAATTCAATGTGAGCGAGTGACCATCACCAGAGTTGTTTGAGAGGTCAACTTTGCCGGCCACAACGATGTCGTTGAAGGCTGTGATGCTGAGGGTATTAGCTGTGATGCCTTCGGTTGGTGCAAAAACAAGTGCGACGCCATTGCTTCCGAGATTTAGGGAAGCGTTGTTTTTTGTCTCTATACTGCCGGTTGATAAAATTGTCACACCGCCAGTATTGGCACTGCTCGTAATGTTGTTACTGAAGATCAGTTTGCCACCTGCCACCAGGCTGAAGCTGTCGGTTCCTCTGGCCTGAGTCAGACTGGAAATAGTGATTGAAGTGTCGCCGGCTGAGAAGTTTATCGGCGCCACCAGATTTGTCACAGTATTATTGATGGTCAAATCTACCGTGTTCTGATTGCCCTGGTAGCCGCCCGGCTTGATGTTTATGGCGTTGACACCTGTCAGTGTGGGAGCAATATAGATTTTTGCGGTTGCTGGGAGTGTGTCAGGAGCGGTAATGCTGTTTATACTGGCGTACAGAGCTACTCCTTTGATCGCACCGGCCATAGTCACAGTGCCGTGTTTGATATTAGTCGGATTTGCTGCCGTTTTTGCACCAGGTGAAATCATTATGACGCTGCCGCCTGCACTTGCTCCGAGCACGGTTGAGCTGGTGTTGACTGTGCCAACCGTTATAGCGTTTGTCCCAGTGCCGCCGCTGGAGATAAATACACCTCCGCCCTGCGAGCCGGTACTGTTTCCGACTGTCGCGATGGCGCTAATGTTGCCCAGTTTGATTGCGCCCGCACTGACTACTGATACTGAACCGGCAACGCCGTTTTTAGCCGTTGTATCGGTAGTTATGGTGCCGCCGACAGTCACGTTTACCGCGGCGGTTGTCGGCGAATTGTTTACTATTTCTACCAGGCCCGGTCTTGGCGCTTTTGTAGTGATGCCGCCGGAAATGGATAAGACTGCTGTGGAAGGATCAGTGCCCGACGCTCCGGCGATAGCCGTAACAGAACCACCAGAAACTATGGCGGTAGTGGTGGCACCACCGGCAGCTGTTATGGTTAGTCCTTCCAGACCGGCAAGCATAATATTGCGACCGCTGATTGCAGGTCCTGTGGCAGCACTATTTACAGTCAGTGAGCCGCCGGCATTAAGAATCACATCAGCTGACAGTGTGCCTGTGGTACCACCGGCGGCATTGATGTTGCCGGTGCTCAGATTGCCCAATGTATTAATATAAATTGTTGCGCCGTTGGCTTGTGTACTATCGGGACTGCTGCTGCCGGTAACCAAGTCGCCTAAACTAGCGGAGCCGGCGGAGATCATTATATTGCCGCTATTGCCGACATTGTTGCCGGTTATGGCGGAGGTGTTTATTGTTGATCCGCTGGTGTCGACGCTGCCCACTGCCGTTATAGATACGTAGCCGCTTTGGCCGCCCTGGGTCGTGAACACCGAGCCTTTTGCGATTGTCACGTCGCCGCCTACGATTTTTATATTGCCGGCGACGTTAGCGGCGACGTCATTACCAAAATAGTTGACAAAAGATGTGTCGATTTTTGTCACTTTAATTTCAGCTTTGGCAGACACTGCACCACCGGGAATAACCTGGCCGGATTTGACTGAGCCGTCATTGTTGAAGGTTATTGTGTTGCCTACTGCTGTTGGCTGTTGTGCATATATCGAGACGTTTCCACCTGAACCAAGGACGTCGTTGGATGAGCCGTGGCTGCCGGTTGTGATCGCTCCGACATTAACGGTTGTTGTCGACACGGAAGGAGCCGCACCGGCAATTATCGTGACATTGCCACCGTCGCCGTTGATGGAATGGGTGTCAATCGTACCGGTCGTAATGGTACCACCAGTAGGGCCATTTGCGTATGCCACCAGTGTGACATTGCCGCCATTTGGCTGGTTATAGTTATTGGTTATGACAAGTGTCCTGTCTGAGCTGGTATCGATCGTTGCGCCCGGTAGACTGATGTTACCGCCGTTGCCGCTGCTGAAGTCCACAGTGGCGGTGGTGCCCGCGCCTATAGAGCTGCCTGGCAATGTGCTTGTGGTAGCGCCGGTTGTGGTGACTTTAGCGCCAGCAATGAGTGTGATGTTGTTGGACGGATTAAACCTTGTTGGATCTGTAATATTGGCAGTACTGAGTTTCACCGCGCTTGCGGAGGTGATGTCTCCTCCGGCAACAATTGTTAGATCTTCTGAGACAGTAATATCTCCAGTAATGGAAATGTCTCCCGTATTCGCATACGTCGGATCCCCATTGATGCAGTTGTTGCCCAAAGTCAGCACTTTGCTGTCGGCCGCAAAGTGAGCGGCATTGCCCGTCGTGTTGAGAGTACCGGTGACTTCGCCGACGCTGCCTGTTATGGCGCCTTCGCCGCCGTGGAGATTGAGAGATTGCGAGTCATAGTTGCCGCCCTGCATGTTGATGTCGCCGGTGCCGTTGTAATCGGCATCGTTGACGTTGATGGCGCCGTTTTGAGCGCTGAATGTTCCACCGGCACCATTGATATTGACCGAATTGGCGGCATTAAGTGCGGCTATATTGATGTTACCCGAAGCCGCGGACACTGTGCCGGCGTTGTTGATATTTCCGGAACCAGAGATCAAATTGACGTTCTGCACCGCACTTAGTGTCGCGCCGGCATTGTTTGTAATTGAGCCTGAGCCTGTCGCTAGAGTCAAATGACCGGCACTGGATATGGTGCCAGAATTGGTGAGATTATTGCTGGCGCCCAGCACTAGACTTACACCACTAACGATGTTGCCGATCGACGACGCCATTGAGCTGGGAAGCTGTGTTGTAATTAATCCGCCGGTTTCATTGGTGATGTCGTGAGCGAAGATTGAACCCGAAGTAACGGCAGCATTTGTAGAGACACCATAAATAGATCCGTAGTTAACCAAATCGCCGTGCAACGAGATTGGTTTTGATCCGGAAAAATAGTCGAAGGCGGTAACTGATTGGGGGATGACCAGCAGTGAAACTTTAGGGCTTATAACCTGGTTGAGTGAGAACGAACCACCAGTGGCAGAGCCGCCATCGTTAATTACCAGATTTTGTTGGCCGCCAGCTAAAACTTCTCTTATCGCTACATATTCCGCAGCAGTGACGTGGGCGCCTGGACTAAATGACATGGCCTGGCCGCCGATGTTCACACTGACGCTGGGCGCCCCGTGAAACATCTTGCTACCCAAGATTACGTTGGCTGCCGTCGAGCCCAGATCCAATTGATATCCCTGGCCGGGCAAATCAAAAGCACCGTTGGTCAGAGCGGCCAGGCTGCCGACTGGTAGCCCAAAATGTTGCCATCCTGTGTGCACCGGCAGTGCCGCTGCAGCAGCCTGCTGGGCCAGAGCGCCAGCGGTGGGATGATGCTGGAATGTGCCAAAGGGCGAAGAAGTCGGACTTGTGGCTCCCAATGCAGCCGAATGACCAACGTTGGCATGAAATTGCAGTGTATGGGGCTGCCAGCCGGAAGCAGGGGCCTGACTGTGGGAGGCAAATCCAGGGGCATTGGCCAGAGCGTAATTGGAAGAAACCAGCATGGATAGGCTTGTGAGCACTGTTCTGCGGATTGCCTTCTTCTTCTCAGTAGCATTTTGGTTTTGCATGCACGCATTCTCCAGCCGATAAGGAATGCCGGCATTTTCTCAATATCGTGCTATTGCTGCATTAGGTGGATTTGATTATCTTATTTGGTAAATGTCTCTTTGAACGGCAAAATCAGATGGATGGAGCGTCCTTTCGCCTAGTGCGATCTTGGCCACATGGGAAGTTCGTCCGATTTGCAACGCACCACCAGCACGGGGCAAGGTGCTGTCGTAACTACGGCCTGCGAAACGCTCCCCAGAAGCAGACTCGCTACTGCAGTGCGACCGTGCGATCCGAGTATAAGTAACTCTGCCGGCCACTTTTTTGCGAAATTGATAATCTCTTCCCGGGCAAAACCTTCAATCAGTTCGATCTTAACGTCCGCTTCTGGATGGGATTGACCCAGCTTTGCCGCGATATTGTTTAACAGTTCCGTACTCGTTTGCTGCGCTCGTTCTTTTATTTCTTCAATGACCGGCGACGGCAGGAAACTTAAGTAGCTGCCCACCATCATCGGTTCGATGACGTGCAAAATTGTAAGATGCGCCGTGTCAAACCAGTCTTGCTTTTGCACAAACTGCAGGATTTCTTCCGCATACCGACTATCGTCTACTGCCAGCAAGATGTTCATGTTCATTCTCCACAGACTGGCGTTTACTGCAACCATTATCACCTGCGACAGAGATTCCGGCCTTCGACCATTGTGATGAGTGCCCCTTTACGCAAAATACCTACTTAGGTGGATAACCCCCGGCTTCGTGGCCCTTGATACTGGTGAAGATAGCTTCCGGGGGCACGGCATGGCCGCAAATACCGTCGAATTACCAATAATCGAGAGAAACTGTGAGGTTCCTGTCGAATCCTCTGCGGCGGTTCTACAGCACTATGGGGTGGTCGCCGCCACTGGTCTGAGCGAAGCGATCGCCCTCGAACGGCTCAAACAGTTTGGGGAAAATCGCATACGTAAATCGAAAGGCCAGAGCGCCCTGACGATTTTTGCGAGGCAATTTCAGGGCACTGTGGTGATTTTACTTATTGTGGCCGCCTCGATATCGTATGTTTCGCATGAAGTAATCCAGGCCATCGGCATCATCAGTGCTGTTGTCATAAATGCGGTCATCGGTTTTTTCGCAGAATGGAAAGCCAAAGTTTCGCTGGAAAATTTGGAGGCGCTGGCCGGGCCCACCGCTCAGGTCTTGCGTGGAGGCAATCTTAGAGAGATCGCCGCTCAATCTGTTGTCCCGGGCGACATTGTTTTTCTTGATGCTGGAGCTCGCGTACCTGCAGACTTACGACTGATTGATACCACTTCTCTCAGTATTGACGAATCGCCGATGACCGGTGAAAGTGTGCCGGTCTACAAATCAGTAGACGCTGACTGTGAAAGCGGCAACGAAGCTTTTCTCACCTGGCAGGGGACTTTGGTGGTTTCAGGCCGGGGCATGGGTGTGGTCGTAGCCACCGGTGAAGAAACAAGGCTGGGCCGCCTGGGCAAAATGTTGAGCACGGTCGAACAGCAGCGCACGCCTTTGGAAGTGGGACTGGAAGGACTCGGCAAACAGTTGACGGTGCTGATCTCCTTTATGTGTGTGCTCCTGATCGTGATTGGTATATGGCACCATGAAAATGCCTGGATCATGATTCAGACTTCTATTGCACTTGCCGTTGCCGCCATTCCGGAGGGGATGCCCGTCGTTGCCACTCTGGCACTGGCTGTCGGTACTCAGCGCATGGTCAAAGCCAAAGCACTGATCCGGCAGCTGTCGGCGGTGGAAACACTAGGCTGCACAACCGTTATTTGCAGCGATAAAACCGGAACTCTGACTGAAAATCAAATGACTGTCACTGAACTTGTCTGTTTGAAGAGGCATCTAAAGATTTCAGGCAATGGATACGAACCAAAAGGAATTATAAGCGAGCACGGCAACGAAATAAGCATGACCGATGCCACGGTGTTGCTTGAGACCCTGCGCGCCGCTGCTCTCTGCAATGATGCCAAACTAGAAAAACACGGCGATGTCGGCTGGCATGTGCATGGCGATCCAACAGAAGGCGCTTTGATCACCGCAGCGGGAAAAGCTGGTCTTTCCAAAGAGCAACTTTTGATCGAGTATCCGCGCGTTGCAGAAATCGGCTTCGATCTTACCCGCAAGCGAATGAGCACCTTGCACCGCGAGACTGACAACAAATATCATTTGTACGTAAAAGGTTCGCCTGAAGCCGTTTTGACCCAGATAACTAATTTAAGCTACGCTGAACGCCACTGGATCAAAGAAAAGAATGAGGAGTTGGCAGGTCGCGGATTGCGTGTGCTCGCCATTGCAAAAAGAACTTTCGACAAACAACCTGATGAACTGACGATAGAGTCGGCTGAAATAGACCTGGAGTTTCTTGGTCTCGTCGGTATGTCGGATCGACCCAGGCCGGAAGTGGCTGCCGCAATAGAGAATTGTAAGAAAGCCGGCATTAGAGTGATCATGGTGACAGGCGATCATCCGACTACTGCTGGCGCTATCGCCGGTGAGCTGGGCTTGATAAATGCCGAAGCAAAAGGTGATCCGATCTTGACCGGCGGGGAACTTTCTCAGATGAATAGTTCTGAGCTGAGGTTGGCTCTCCGTCAGGCCAATGTACTTGCGCGAGTTACCCCAGAATTAAAACTGGCTGTGGTAAACGGCCTGCAATCGGACGGTGAGATAGTGGCCATGACTGGTGACGGCGTCAACGATGCGCCGGCTCTGCGCCAGGCGAATATCGGTATCGCCATGGGAGGTAGTGGCACAGCTCTGGCCAGGGAAGCTTCGAGTATGGTGATAACCGATGATAATTTTGCCACCGTCGTTAAAGCTGTGCGTCAGGGCCGTATTATTTACGACAATATCCGTAAGTCGATCGCTTACCTATTAACGGCCAGTGTGGCTTCGGTTATTTGTGT
>Ga0105248_10000435_pt1 | contig 47454 bp, 47 predicted proteins | sample KBSS34metaG_FD_81524 | JGI IMG/M metagenome (GOLD analysis project Ga0105248, IMG submission 81524) | Switchgrass rhizosphere microbial communities from Kellogg Biological Station, Michigan, USA - KBS S3-4 metaG | ecosystem: Host-associated > Plants > Roots > Rhizosphere > Soil | place... | reverse complement strand
GGAGCGAGATAGCCGAGCGTCTTGCCGATCCCGGTGCCGGCTTCGGCGAGCACGAGATGCGGCGAATCGCGCAAGTCGCGCGGGGCGAAGGCGCGCGCCGCGGCGGCAGCATAGGCGCGCTGCCCGGGTCGTTGCTCGGCGCCGGCGCCGGTGAGCCATTCGAGCTGTTCGGCAACTTGCGCTTCGTCGAGCGATACGGTCCGCGGCGACGCGCGCGGCGGCGCGTCTTCCCATTCGGGCAGCCGCGAGTACAGCCAGCGCTCCGCGGTTTCGGGCCGCGTCAGCCGCTGCGTCACTGGCGGCGCCCACGGCCAACGCAGCCGTGCGAGCGATTGCGCGCTGTGCCATGCGCCTTCGCGCTCGGGCCAATCCTGGTCGAGCAATGCGAGCAGCGACGCAGTCGCCTCGCGCAGGAATGCCGCGACATCCTCGTCCCGATCGGGCGGCGAGATTCCGGCGGCGCGCGCGAGCCCTTTGGGAGTAGGCACCATGAACTGCGCCGGGCGCAGGAACGCGAACAGCTCGAGCACGTCGAGCCCGGACAGCTCGGCATAGCCGAGCCGTTGTCCCACCAGTGGCGCGTTGAGCAGGATAGTTGGCGTGTCGGCGGCAATACGAATCGCTTCACCCTTGCCGATCGCGCGCGTTTCGTCGGGCGTGGCGATCCACACGCCGCCATGGCTCGCGTGCAGTGCGGGATAAGGAAGCTTGGCGGTCACATGCGCCTTGTCGCGCAGGGGGAACAGATAGGCAACGCTAGATCAGGCCACGCCCGTCGATTGCGAGTTCGGGCCAGGTGACGCTGCGCAGCTCCCCGTCGAGCATTACGGTGCACATCTCGCTATAGTCGTCGCCTTCGGGTGCCCAGAACTGGTGCATGCGGCCCCCGGCAGATCGAGCTCCCAATATTCGCGCAGGCCCTTGCCGGCATAAAGGCGCCGTTTGGGCTCGAGGTCGTTGGCCGAACTGCTGTCGGCCACTTCGATCACGGCCGCGACGTGCTCGGCTCGGAAATATTGGCGTCCGCCCGGCGCCTTGGTCACCATCACGTCAGGCTCCGGCAGGCTGTAGGGCCGCAGTGCGAGCGTCGGCCCGACCACCGCAGTATAGTCCGTGTCTAGGGACTGAAGCGCCAAACGGAGTCTGACCAGCAACTCGCTCTTGATCAACGTATGCGGGCTGTATTCGGCATTCATCGCGAGGATCACTCCGTCGATCAGCTCGAAATCCTCTATCCGCAATTTGAGCGGCATGGGGGGCATTGATCGGGACGGTGACGGTCATGGCGACGAACCATAGCATTTGCGCTCCGGCCTCCAAAGCGCCAGATGCACCCGCCATGACTGAGACCGACCTCCGTACCGCCGCATTCGAATCCAAGGCCTGGCCCTATGAAGAGGCGCGCAAGCTGCTCAAGCGCTATCCCGAGGGCGCGCCGGCGAAAGGACACGTGCTGTTCGAAACCGGCTATGGCCCGTCGGGCCTGCCGCACATCGGTACGTTCAACGAAGTGCTGCGCACCACCATGGTGCGCCACGCCTTCGAGACGCTGTCGGACGTGCCGACGCGGCTGATTGCGTTCAGCGACGACATGGACGGGCTGCGCAAAGTGCCCGACAATGTGCCGAACCAGGCGATGCTGCGCGACTATCTCGGCAAGCCGCTGACGCGCATCCCGGACCCATTCGGCACGCACGAGAGCTTCGCGCATCACAACAATGCGATGCTGTGCGAATTCCTCGACCGCTTCGGCTTCGACTATGAGTTCGTGTCGTCGACCGAGATGTACGGCTCGGGCGCGTTCGACGAGGCGCTGCGCCAGGTGCTGCGCCGATACGCCGAAGTGATGGACGTGATGCTGCCGACGCTCCGCGCCGAGCGCCGCGCCACCTATTCGCCGGTGCTGCCGATCAGTCCGACGTCGGGGATCGTGCTGCAAGTGCCGGTCGAAGTGGTCGATGCCGAGGCCGGGTTGATCGCGTTCGAGGATGAGGGGCAACGCGTCGTCCAGTCCGCGCTCGGTGGTCTTTCGAAGCTGCAATGGAAGGTCGACTGGGCGATGCGCTGGGTCGCGCTCGGCGTCGATTACGAGATGTCGGGCAAGGACCTGATCGATTCGGTCACGCAGAGTTCGAAGATCTGCCGCGTGCTCGGCGCCCGCCCGCCCGAAGGCTTCAACTATGAGATGTTCCTCGACGAAAAGGGCGAGAAGATCTCCAAGTCCAAGGGCAACGGGCTCAGCCTCGAGCAATGGCTGACCTATGGCACCGACGAGAGCCTCGCCTTCTACATCTACCGCGAGCCGAAGAAGGCCAAGGCGCTGCACATGGGCGTGATCCCGCGCGCGATCGATGATTATTGGCAATTCCGTGCCAATTATCCGAGCCAGGAGCTCAAGGAACGGCTCGGCAATCCGGTGCACCATATCCACAACGGCAAGGTTCCGACCGAAACGCTGCCGGTGACGTTCGGGCTGCTGCTCAACCTCGTCGGCGTGATGGGCGGCGATGCGACCAAGGCGCAGGTGTGGGGCTATCTCGGCAATTATCTGCCGGACGCCGATCCGGCCGACTATCCCGCGCTCGACAAGCTGATCGATTATGCACTGGCGTACAACCGCGACTTCGTTGCGCCGACGCTCCATCGCCGCGCGCCCGAAGGCGTCGAGGTCGCGGCGCTGCAGCGGCTCGACGCCGTGCTCGCCGACATGCCGGCGGACACGAGCGCCGAGGACATCCAGAACCATGTGTACGAGATCGGCAAGACCGGCGGCTTCGAGCAGCTGCGCGACTGGTTCAAGGCGCTCTACGAGACCTTGCTCGGATCGAGTCAGGGGCCGCGGATGGGCAGCTTCATTGCGCTCTATGGGGTGGCGAACACGCGCAAGCTGATTGCCGAGGCGCTGGCGAAGCCGGGCTGAGCAAGCGCAAGCCCGCATGCCGTTCGACAATGGCAAATTTGGATTGAATCCTGCTTTGTTCTGAGGATGCGGCGAATCGACAGACCCGAACTGCGTCTCGTCAGGAGCCGCGCAATTGCGTAACGATGTCACGAGATGTGCAACGAACAGCGCAATCGCATCGCCGCGGGCCTGATCCGCGATGATTTTCAGCAGTTGCGGATCCCGCTCGATTTTCCCGAGGAGATTCCCAACCTCGAACCGCGCGACAGCATCCGCATCACCGACAGCAATGCGATCATCCGCGGGTCCGAAAAGGGCGGTGCCGAGCTGGTGGTGCGGCGATGGAGTTGGCCGGGCACCAACGGCAAACCGGTCTATAACTTCCGGTCGGAGGGCAGGCGCTTTCCGAATGGTCGCTGCCTGATCGTCGCCGACGGCTTCTACGAGTTCACCGACCCGCCGGCGGATGCGGCCGGCCCCGCGCGCAAATTGAAGCAGAAATGGCTGTTCACCAAGCGCGGCGAGGAATGGTTTGCGATCGCCGGCTTGTGGCGTGCCCACCCGGCGGTCGGCGAGGCCTATACGATGCTGACGACCGAGCCGGGTCCCGACATGGCGTCCTATCATGACCGACAGGTCGTGGTGCTCGAGCGCAGCGACTGGGCGGCGTGGCTCGATCTGTCGGCGTCGGCCGAACATCTGTTGCGTCCGGCGCCGGCCGGCACGTTCGACGTACAGCGCATCGATCGCTGAAATCAGTGGAAGTCGCGTGACTTGATCGGAATGCCGTCGGCTTGCGCGATGCGCTCGACATAGGGCTGGATATAGATGTCGCGCGGCTTGCGTCCGATGTCGCTGCCCCGTTCGTGGTCGTCGCGCCCACCGCTGGCGGCACCGTCGCCGGGCATGGTCAGGTTGGGCAGTTCGAGTTGGCCGACGCTGCGGAGCATCGGTGACAGATCGGTGATCTTGTCGGCGATGACATGGATGACGATGCCTTCGCGCTGCATGCGTCCGCGGATCGCGACCATCTGCGATGCCATCACCACGCGTCGATATTTCTCGAACGTGTCCGGCCACACGATCGCATTTGCGATGCCGGTTTCGTCTTCGATCGTGACGAACACGCTCTTGGCGCTGCCGGGCTTCTGGCGGACGAGGATGATCCCGGCGACTTCGACGCGCGCGCCGTCCTTGAGCGCCAGCAGGTCGGCGCACGGGCGGATCCGCCGCTGCGCCAGCGCCGGCCGTAGAAAGGCGAGCGGATGGTTGCGCAGCGAAAGCTGGATGCTGCGATAATCCTCGACCACTTCGCGCCCCTCGGTGAGCGGCGACAGCAATGTGGTCGCCTCCTGCACTTCGGGGACATTGCGACCTGAGCGCGCATCAGCCGCCGCGATCAACGGCAACGGCCGCAGCGCGAGTGCTTTGACCGCCCATAGGGCTTCGCGACGCGCTAGGCCGAGGCATTGGAAGGCATCGGCGCGCGCCAGCTTCTCGAGCGCGGCAGGCGCGACTTCCGAGCGGCGCCATGCATCCTCGATCGAAGTGAATGGTCCGCCGGTCCGGCGGGCATCGAGCAGCGCTTCGGCATCGGCTTTCGCCAAGCCCTGCACGACGCGCATGCCGAGCCGCAGAGGGTGCAACGTCGCTCCTCCCGCGGCGGGTTCGATCAGCGTATCCCAGTCGCTGGCATTGACGCACACGTGCCGCACTTCGACCTGGTGCGCGCGCGCATCGCGGACGATCTGCGCCGGCGCATAAAAGCCCATCGGCTGCGCATTGAGCAGTGCTGCGCAGAAGATATCGGGATGGTGGTGCTTCATCCAGCACGACGCATAGGCAATCTTGGCGAAGCTTGCGGCGTGGCTCTCAGGAAAGCCATAGCTGCCGAAGCCTTCGATCTGCTTGACCATGCGCTCGGCGAATTCCTCGGTGATCCCATTCGCGCGCATCCCGGTGACGAGCTTCTCGCGGAAATGGCCGACCCCGCCGGTGAACTTGAACGTCGCCATCGACCGTCGCAGCGCGTCGGCCTCGGCCGGCTTGAAGCCAGCACCGACGATCGCGACTTTCATCGCCTGTTCCTGGAACAGTGGTACGCCCAACGTCTTCTTCAACACGCTTTCAAGCGCGGCATTGGGATATTCGACCTTATCCTTACCTTCGCGTCGGCGCAGATAGGGATGGACCATGTCGCCCTGGATCGGCCCCGGCCGCACGATCGCGACTTCGATGACGAGATCGTAGAATTTGGCCGGCTTGAGCCGCGGCAGCATCGACATCTGCGCGCGGCTTTCGATCTGGAATGTGCCGAGCGTGTCGGCCTTCTGGATCATGTCGAAGACGGCAGGATCGTCGTCCTGCATCACGTCGCTCGCCAATCCGATTCGGATGCCCTTGTGTTCTGCGAGCAAGTCGAATGCGCGTCGCATACAGCCAAGCATGCCGAGACCGAGCACGTCGACCTTCATCAGGCCGAGCTCCTCGATGTCTTCCTTCTCCCATTCGATCACGCGTCGGTCGATCATCGCGGCGGGCTCGATCGGAACGATCTCGTCGAGCCGCACCTGTGCGAGCACGAACCCGCCGGGATGCTGCGACAGATGCCGCGGCGTACCGATCAGTTCGCGCGCGAGTTCGAGCGTTAGCGCAAGCCGCTGTTCGCTGCTGTCGAGGTTGAGCTCGCGAACGCGCGTGTCCGAGACGCCTTCGTTCGACCAGCCCCACACCTGGCTCGCCAGTGCGCCGGTCAGATCCTCGCTAAGCCCGAGAACCTTGCCGACTTCGCGCACCGAGCCGCGCGCACGGAAGCGGCTCACCACTGCGGTCAGCGCGGCATGGTCATGGCCATAGGTCTCGTAGATCCACTGGATCACTTCCTCGCGCCGTTCATGCTCGAAATCGACGTCGATATCGGGGGGCTCGCGGCGCTCGCCCGAGACGAAACGCTCGAACAACAATTCATGTTTTACCGGGTCGATCGACGTGACGCCGAGCAGATAGCAGATCAGCGAGTTCGCCGCCGATCCCCGACCCTGGCACAATATCTCCTGCGCGCGCGCGAACTGGACAATCGCATAGACCGTCAGGAAATAGGGCGCATAGCCGAGTTCGCCGACCAGCTGCAGCTCGCGTTCGAGCAGCTCGCGATAGGCAGGCGGGGCGCCATTCGGGAATTTTGCCGCGAGCGCGTCGCGCGATAGCTTGTCGAGCGCTTCCTGCGGCGTCCTGCCGTGCATCACGACTTCGTCGGGATAGCGATACAGCGATTTCAGCTCGCGCAGCGAGAAGGTGCAGCGTTCGGCAATCGCCTCGGATGCCGCCAATGCCTCAGGAAAGAGCTTGAAGCGACGCGCCATTTCCTCGGGCGGCTTCAAATGCCGGTCGGCGCTGCGTTCGCGACGGAAGCCGAGTTCGTCGATCGTGCATTTCTCGCGAATCGCAGTGACCACATCCTGCAACAACCGCTTGTCGGGATGATGGTAGAGCACGTCACCGGTCGCGAGCGGCGTCAGCCCGAAGCGGCGTGCGGCCTGCACGGTCTCGTGCAGCCGCAAGGCGTCGCCAGGCCGGCGCTGATGCGTGAGGCAGACATGTCCACGCTTGGCAAACAGGTCAGCCATCCAGCGAAGCGCCCCATCGTCGGGTGTCGCGGCAAGCGGGCTAACCAGGCTGGCAACGAGCCCCTCGGCATGTCCCGCGACATCTTCCCAATGCAGGAAACATTGCCCCTTCTCGCCCTTTTGCGCGTTGGCGCGCGCCTTGCCGATCGTGAGAAGTTGCGCGAGACGACTCCATGCCGGCCGATCCTCGGGCCAGACCAGCAGCGAGGTGCCGTCGACCAGGTCGAGCCGACAGCCATTGACGGGACGGATCGCTTGGCCCTGCGCGCTGATCTGTTCGGCAGCGACCAGCGCACGCACCAGTCCGCCCAGGCTGTTGCGATCGGTCACGCCCAAGGCCGTGAAACCCATCATCGCGGCGGTGGCGAACAAATCGTCCGCCGAGGACGCTCCGCGCAGGAACGAGAAGTGTGTCGTGACCTGGAGTTCGGCGTAGGTCATCCGAACACCCCGTGCAGGTACCAGCTCAAATCGCCGGTCGCCGCGCGTTCGCCGTCGCCCTTGCGGAACAGCCAGAAGCGCTGGCCGCCTTCGTCCTCGACCTGGAAATAGTCGCGGATCGACAGGGTTTCGGCGCGGCGACGCCACCATTCGCCGGTGATGCGCTCAGGGCCGTCGGCACGCACCACATGATGCATGCGGCCGCGCCAGGTGAAGCGGCGCGGCGGCTGGTCGGGTAGCTCGGCGACGACATGATCGAGCGGTTCGGGACGCGACAGCAGCCGCGTCGGACGCGGCCAGTTCGGATGCCAGACCGGCGCCTCGCCGCTGCGGTCGAGCCTGCGGACATCGTCGCGTTTGAGCGGCGCGCGCGGCCGCGCCGGCGGGTCGAGCACCGGCATCGGCGCGGTGGAGCGTTCGGGGATGTCGCTTTCGATCGGCTGTATCCGCCACAGCCGTTCACTGCCGATCCGCGTCGCGAGCGTGTCGACCAACGGCGCGAGATCGGGCGCAGCCTCTTCGTCGAGCCGTTCGGTGACCGGCTGCGGTCCCAGCGGTTCGGCGCGGCGCAGGTGCAGGTGGAGCGCGTCGATCCCATAGCCGGGCGCGATGGTTTCGATTCGCCGCACCATCAACCGCAGCAGATGCACCTTGTCGCGGCTGGCGCGGGCCAGGCCGATGCGGATCACCTGCGGCACGCCGTCGATGCGATCGGCGATCAATTCGATGGCGCGCGCGCCCAGTCCTGCTTCGTCGAGACGTGTAGCGAGCCGCGCGACCAGCGCTTCCAGCCAATGCTCGATCGCCTCGGCGGTCGCGATCGGTTCGGCGAAGCGCTGCTCAACCACGATCGGTTCGGAAGGGAGCACCGGCTGCAGCGGCTCGCATACGTGGCCGAGCGCCTGATCGAGCCGCAGCACAAGCCCGGCGTCGAACCGCCGCACCAGCGGACCGCGCGGCATCTCGGCGAGTTGGCCGATGCGCTCGATGCCGAGGCGATGGAGCAGCTCGACATGCGCAGGATCGAGCCGCAGCGCGGCGATCGGCAACGGGGCGAGCGCCTGCGCCTGGCCGGCCGGAGGGCAGATCCCGGGCTGATGCCGGCTGAGCGCCCAGGCGGCGCCCGGCGTATCGGCGACTGCGATGCGGGCCATGACGCCACGCCGCGCCAACCGCTTGACAAGGCGCCGTGCCATGCGCGCCTCGCCGCCGTAGAGATGCGCGGTGCCGGTCAGGTCGAGGAACAAGGTGTCCGCGCCTTCGACTGCGACCAGCGGGCAGCACCGCCGCGCCAGTCGCACCGCTAGACGGTGGAGATCGGCGCGGTCGCCTTCGGGATCAGCCGGCTGCACGTCGAGGTCGGATACCAGCACGCGGGCATGGGTGATCGTCATTCCCTGCACCAGGCCAAGCCGGCGCGCGGCCTTGTCGGCAGCGCCGATCAGTACGCGATTGCCGGAGCGGAGGGCAGTGACGCGCGGTCTTAAATCCTCCCCGAGCTTGCCTCGGGGAGGGGGACCGCCAGCGAAGCTGGTGGTGGAGGGGCGCGCACCGCGCGTTCTGGAAGACCCCTCCACCACGCCGCTTCGCGTCGCGGTCCCCCTCCCCGAGGCAAGCTCGGAGAGGATTGTAGGCGGAGGCGCCCCCCCCTCATCCGGCCGAATTGCGCGAAACGGCGGCGGGACAGGTTCCTCCCGACGCTCCAGCTCGTGCTTGACCGGCAGCTTCGCGACGCGACCCATCTGGTCCTCGCGCGCCCAGCGCGCACCCGGCCGCCAGCCGCCGCCGCGAGGCACCGAACAGGCATGTTCCTGTTCGACGGCAGCGGCGTCGCGCAGCGGGTCGAGATCGACCGGCAGAGTGGGCGCGGCGTTATGCTGCGCGTGCCGCTCTGCCCGCCGCAACCGATCGATCGGCCATTGCGGCAGGTAGAGCGCAGCGACCCGTCGCATCGCAAGCCTCCACGATCCATTGTCCCCCCTCGCCACCACGCTGGCGCACCAGCTCGAGATTCCACCGCGCGCGTCCCACGCCCGCCACCGGCAGCGGCGTCGATGGCGCAGTGCCCACGCGCCAGCGCGACACCGCCGCCGAGGGTGCGCCGAGCGGATCGCGCGCGCGGCCATGTCGGCGCAACAGCAGCGCGATCGTGCGCCCGCCTTCGGCGGCGAGCTGCAGCCGGCGCGTCGACGCCATTGCGACGCTGCGCGCCTCGCCGATCACGGCGCCCAGCCCGCGATGGCGGATGCCTTCCTCCATGCACGCGAGCAGTTCCTCGTCGTCGCGGGCCTCGGCATAGATCAGTCGTTTGGGGTCGAGCCCGACCTGAGCGAGTCCCGGCGCGAACAGGTCGCGTCGGCGCACTACCCACAGCACCGATCCCCAGGCGCGCGCGGCGATGCCGGCGAGAAACAAAGTCGCGGCGCAATCATCGGCGAGCTCGGCGCTGGCGCCAGTGACTTCGTGCAGCGCGTCGAGCCGCAGCCCGCCGTTCGCCAGCCGCGAATCGATCGCGCCGATGCCCAGCGGCAGTGCCGGCCGGCGCTTGAGCCCATGGCCTTCCATGGCGCTCAGCGTGGCGCGTAGCTTGGCAAGGACGGCAGGATCGGTCACTGTGTTCACGACTCGTTCGACTCGAATGTTCCTATTCTGTTCCATTGTGTCGTAGAGTCAATGCAAGAGTCGGCGATTGGCGTAGCGCATTGCGACCAGCGCAATTCAGGTCAGCCTTGCTGACCTACTCGACAAAAGTTTTGAAATTTTATAACAAGGCCCGAACGCGAGTCCGCCGCCCGCAACGAAGCTGCGGATCGCCCGTTGGAGAGAGTATGACCGGCGAGCCGCCGCGCGCCAACCTGCCCCGATTGTCGCTGCACGTGCCGGAGCCGCGCTTCCGGCCGGGCGACGAAGCCGATTTCGCGAATGTCGAGGTGCCGCCCGCCGGCGCCGCGCGGCGCCCCGATCCCGGCGACAAGCCCGAAAGCTTCCACGAACTCGCTTATGGCCTGATCCGCGTACTCGACGACGAGGGCCGCGCCGTGGGACCATGGAATCCGCGGCTGGATGCCGAGACGCTGCGCACGATGCTTCGCAACATGGCGCTGGTGCGCGCATTCGACGAGCGCATGTTCCGTGCGCAGCGCCAGGGCAAGACCAGCTTCTATATGAAATCGACCGGCGAAGAGGCGGTGTCGGTCGCCGCCGCCGCGGCGCTCGCGTTCGACGACATGTGCTTCCCCAGCTATCGCCAGCAGGGCGTGCTGATCGCACGCGGCTACAGCCTCGTCGAGATGATGAACCAGATCTACTCGAACAAGGGCGACAAGCTGCAGGGCAAGCAGCTGCCGATCATGTACTCGGCCAAGGACTATGGCTTCTTCTCGATCTCCGGCAATCTGACGACGCAATATCCCCAGGCGGTCGGCTGGGCGATGGCGAGCGCGGCCAAGGGTGACAGCAGGATCGCCGCCACTTGGTGCGGCGAAGGCTCGACCGCGGAAGGGGATTTCCATTCGGCCTGTACCTTCGCCAGTGTCTATCGCGCACCCGTGATTTTCAACGTCGTCAACAACCAATGGGCGATCTCGAGCTTCTCGGGCTTCGCTGGCGCCGAGGCGACCACCTTCGCCGCGCGGGCGATCGGCTATGGCATCGCCGGGCTGCGCGTTGACGGCAACGACGCGCTCGCGGTCTATGCCGCGACGTCCTGGGCGGCCGAGCGTGCGCGCACCAACCAGGGCCCGACGCTGATCGAGCATTTTACCTATCGTGCCGAAGGCCATTCGACGTCGGACGATCCGACCGCCTATCGCTCGGCCGGCGAACCCAATGCCTGGCCGCTCGGCGATCCGATCCGCCGCCTCAAGCAGCATCTGATCGCACTCGGCGAATGGGATTTGGAGCGCCACGCCGCGATGGACCTCGCGCTCGCCGAGCAGGTCAAGGCCGCGCAGAAGGAAGCCGAGAAGAACGGCACGCTCGGCCACGGCCTGCACCAGCCGATGGAGACGATGTTCGAGGGCGTGTTCGAGGAAATGCCGTGGCATCTGCGCGAGCAGCAGGCGCAGATGCTCGCCGAATGGAAGGCAGCGGGACTTTGAACGAAGCACCCACCACCCGCATGAACATGATTCAGGCGATAAATTCCGCGCTCGACGTCATGATGGCACGCGATCCCGGCGTGATCGTGATGGGCGAGGACGTCGGCTTTTTCGGCGGCGTGTTCCGCGCGACCGCCGGGCTCCAGGCCAAATATGGCAAGACCCGCGTGTTCGACACGCCGATCACCGAATGCGGGATCATCGGCGTCGCGATCGGAATGGGCGCTTATGGCTTGCGTCCCGTCCCCGAGATCCAGTTCGCTGATTACATCTATCCCGCGCTCGACCAGCTCGTGTCCGAGGCGGCGCGGTTGCGCTATCGCTCGGCGGGCGAGTTCATTGCCCCGCTCACGATCCGCTCGCCGTTCGGCGGCGGCATCTTCGGCGGCCAGACGCATAGCCAGTCGCCCGAAGGCATCTTCACGCATGTCTCGGGGATCAAGACCGTGATTCCCTCCACGCCCTATGACGCCAAGGGGCTGTTGATTGCCGCGATCGAGGACAATGATCCGGTGCTCTTCTTCGAGCCCAAGCGCATCTACAACGGCCCGTTCCACGGCCATTACGACCGTCCCGCCGCGAACTGGTCGAACCATCCCGCCGCGGAGGTTCCCGAGGGTCACTATACGGTTCCGCTCGGCAAGGCGGCGGTGGTGCGCGAGGGCCAGGATGTGACGATGCTGTGCTACGGCACGATGGTTCATGTCGTCGCTAATACGATCGAGGAACTGGGCAATGTCGATGCCGAGATTATCGACCTGCGCACGCTGGTACCGCTCGACATCGAGACGATCGTCGCGTCGGTGCAAAAGACCGGACGTTGCGTGATCGTCCATGAAGCGACGCGGACCGGCGGGTTCGGCGCAGAACTGTCGGCGCTCGTCCAGGAACGCTGCTTCTATCACTTGGAGGCGCCGATCGAGCGCGTCACCGGCTTCGATACACCCTATCCGCACAGCCTCGAATGGGCCTATTTTCCCGGCCCGATCCGCATCGGCGAGGCGCTCAAGAAAGTCATGAGGGACTGATGGCCCGCTTCACCTTCCGCCTGCCCGACATCGGTGAAGGCATCGCCGAGGCCGAGATCGTCGCCTGGCATGTCAAGGTCGGCGACCGCATCGACGAAGATGGCGGGCTCGCCGACATGATGACCGACAAGGCGACCGTGGAACTGGAATCGCCGGTCGCCGGTGTGGTGGTCGAACTGGCGGGCGAAGTCGGCGACCAGGTGCCGATCGGATCGGCGCTGGTTGTGATCGAGACGGATGGGGAAGCGGCTGCAGAGGCCATTTCCCCGGCGAAGCAAGTCTCACAAACTCCCCTCCCTGCAAGGGAGGGGTTGGGGGTGGGTGGCGAGCCACAAGGCTCGCCCGCCACGGTTAGCTCCGAGCCGCCGCCTCCGGCGACGGCACCCACCCAGCATCAGGTGAAACAGCCCCCGGCTGTTTCAGATCGTGCGGGGCACGATCGACCTGATGCTCCCTCCCTTGCAGGGAGGGGAGAAGATGCATTGCATATCCCGCTCGCCTCCCCCGCGGTCCGCGCTCGCGCGAAGGACCTCGGCATCGATCTCGCCGCCGTCCGCCACGACGGAAACCACATCCGCCACGCCGATCTCGACGCCTATCTCCGCTACGGGGCGGCGCAGGGCTATCACGCCCCGCACGCATCGCGCGCGCGCGACGATGAAGCCATCAAGGTCATCGGTATGCGCCGCCGCATCGCCGAGAATATGGCGGCGTCGAAGCGCGCGATCCCGCACTTTGCCTATGTCGAGGAAATCGACGTCACCGCGCTCGAAGCGATGCGCGCCGATCTCAACGCCAATCGCGGCGCCCGCCCGAAGCTCACCTTGCTCCCGCTGCTGATCGTCGCGATCTGCCGTACGGTGCCGACGTTCCCGATGATCAACGCGCGCTACGACGACGAGGCCGGCGTGGTCACGCGCCATGGTCGCGTCCATCTCGGCATGGCGACGCAGACCGATGCCGGGTTGATGGTCCCGGTGATCCGCGACGCGCAGGACCGCAACGTGTGGCAGCTTGCGACCGAGATCGCGCGACTCGCCGAAGCCGCGCGCAGCGGCAAGGCCAAGAGCGAGGAACTGAGCGGCTCGACGCTGACCGTCACCTCGCTCGGACCGCTCGGCGGCATCGCCACCACGCCGGTGATCAACCGCCCCGAAGTCGCGATCATCGGCCCGAACCGGATCGTCGAGCGCCCGGTCTTCCACGGCGACGACATCGTCCGCGCCAAGCTGATGAACCTCTCGATCAGCTGCGACCACCGCGTCGTCGACGGCTGGGACGCGGCGAGCTTTGTCCAGGCGCTCAAAAAGCTGCTCGAAACCCCTGTGCTGCTGTTCGCCGACTGATGGGCGACGTGATCAACCTCCGACAGGCACGCAAGGCCAAGGCGCGGCGCGAGAAGGAAGCGCAGGCCGCCACCAATCGCGCGCTTCACGGTCGGACCAAAGGCGAGCGCGCCGCCGATGCCGCCGAACGAGCCCGCGCCGAGCAGCTGCTCGACGGCGCCAAGCGCGACGACTGAACACCCGCTTCGTCGCCGCACCGTCGCGCGAGCGCTTGCGCAATTCTGCTGCACCCGCGAAGGCGCCGCCATGACACGCGCGCGCCTCCCCGATCGATCCGGCCTGGCGATGGGCTTCGCCGCTTATGCGCTTTGGGGCCTGCTGCCGCTCTATATCCACGCCTTGCGCGCGGTGCCGCCGCTCCAGTTCCTCGCGCACCGCGTGTTGTGGTCGCTCGTGTTGGTGGTGGTCATCGTACTGCTGCTTCGTCGCGGCGGCGCGCTGGTCGCGGCGGCGCGGGGACGCACGCTCGCGATGCTCGGCCTGTCGGCGGCGCTGATCGGCGTCAATTGGACGGTCTATATCGGGGCCGTCGATACCGGCCATGTGCTCGAGGCGAGCCTAGGCTATTTCATCACACCGCTGGTCAATGTCGCGCTCGGCGTCGCCGTGCTCGGCGAGCGGCTGCGCATGCTGCAGCTCGCCGCGATCGCGGTCGCGGCGGGCGGCGTGATCACGCTGGCGCTGACCGGCGGCGGCGCGCTGTGGATATCGCTCGTGCTCGCGATCAGCTTCGCGCTCTATGGGCTGGTGCGCAAGGTCGCCGCGATCGATGCCCTGGGCGGGCTGACCGTGGAGACGGTGCTGCTCGGGCCACCAGCCGCGGCGCTGCTGGTCCATGCATCGATGCAAGGTAATGCTGCGTTCGGCCGCGACTCGGGTGTCGACCTGCTGCTCGCCTTCGCCGGCGTCGCGACCGCATTGCCCTTGCTGCTGTTCGCCGCGGCAGCGCGACGTCTGCCGCTCGTCACCATCGGCCTGCTGCAGTATCTCGCGCCTAGCGTGCAGTTCCTGATTGCCGTGCTGGTGTTCGGCGAGCGCGTTGCCCCGATCGATTGGATCGCCTTCCCGCTGATCTGGGCAGGATGTGTGATCTACGGCTACGACGCGGTACGCGCCGCGCGTGTGGCGCTGGTCGAACCTCCGGAGTAGCCGATGGTGCATTTCCTGCTCTTCTACGATCTCGCGCCCGACTATCTCGCGCGGCGTGAGGCCTATCGCGGCGTGCACTTGCGACTGGCGTGGGACGCAGCCGAGCGCGGAGAACTGCTGCTCGCCGGGCCGCTCGCCGATCCCGCTGACCAGGCCGTGCTGCTGTTCAGCGACGCCGCTGCCGCCGAAAGCTTCGCCAACAACGATCCCTATGTCCGCGAGGGGCTTGTCACGACCTGGCGCGTGCGAAGCTGGACCACCGTGGTCGGCGACGATGCCGCGACGCCGGTGCGGCCGGCCTGACGATGCCGCCCACCGCCCAGCGCGCGACGATCTTCGCGAGCATGGGCGTCTCGACTGCGGGCGTGGCGGCGAAATGGTGGGTATGTTTGTGTTGGCTCGCCCCGATCCCGCACATGGCGGCCGAATCGGCGCGCCTGGTGTTCGCGCTCCAAAGCATTGCCGTGGCCGTGCTGTTCAGTGTCGTGCTGGGCGCTCAAACGCACAGCCCAATGCCGAAGCACAGGCTCTCGCCACCGCCCAGGCTTGGGGGCTTGGCGAAGCGACCGAGCAACCTGCCGCCATTGGCCAGGATCACTTTGTGCGAGGCGGCGTTGGCCGGGCTCGCGGTGATGGTCAGCTGGTCGAGCCCGATCGTCCGCGCTTCGTCAAGCAGCAGTGCGAGCGCACGCGTCGCATAGCCGCGCCGCTGCTTCCACGGCACGACCGAATAGCCGATGTGCCCCAACACATGCGGCGGCAAATCTCTGGTGCCCGGTTGCCAGCGCAGGCCGATCGATCCGGCGAACTCGCCGTCCCACATCCAGCGCACCACGCCGGGCAGCCGCGGCGCCAGCGAACCGTCGGGCAGCCGTACCGGCGGGCCGCGCCCTTCGGGATCGTCCATCTCCGCGACAAAGGCTTCGGCATCGGCGGCGATGCGCGAGAGCTGCTCCTCCGCCGCGGCGCGGCCGCGCAGATTGTCGGGCGAATAGCCAGTAGAAAGCGCGGCGATATAGCTCGGCAACATCGCAAGCGTCGGCCGCATCAGCGTGAAATTGTCGTCGGGCAAGAATTGTCTCCAGTCGGGCAATTGCCGCTTTCGGAGACGGATCGACCCTGCCGACAGCGGCGGGGTCGGGGAAAGTTCAGCTTATGCGCGCAAACCTTCACCTGCCCCGATGGGAGCATGTGCTTGGGTTCGGTACGAGGCGCGGAAGCCGGACATGGCGGCGCCTCTATCACCGTGCGCGGCGAATCGCCAGTGGGACTATCATTCAACTGATCGGTTGACTGTTTCGATCCGGTTCTTATATTCAACCTTATGGTTGAACAACGACTCGATACGACCTTCCGCGCGCTCGCCGATCCCACGCGACGCGGTATGCTCGCCGATCTCGCACTCGGTGAGAAACCAATTGGCGAACTCGCGCGTCCTTATGCGATCAGCTTCGCTGCGGCGGCCAAGCATGTTCACGTGCTCGAAAGCGCGGGGCTGGTCGCGCGGCGCAAGGCCGGGCGGCAGCAGCTGTGCAGCCTGCGCGCCGATCCGCTCGCCGAGGCCGAGGCCTGGCTGAAGCAATGGGAAAAATTCTGGACCCTGCGCCTCGACAAGCTCGAAGCGCTCGTCACGCAAAAGGAGAGGCCATGACGCAGGCAACCACCTTCCTGATGTTCCAGGGCGGCAAGGCAGAAGCCGCACTCAACTTCTACGTCGAGACCGTGCCCGATTCGCGCATCGTCTCCCTCCAGCGCTTCGGCCCGGAAGGCCCCGGACCCGAAGGCACCGTGCTGCGCGCGACCGCGGAAATCGCCGGCATGCCGGTGATGGCGCACGACAGCTTCATCACGCACGGCTTCGACTTCACGCCGTCGATCTCGCTGTTCGTCGAATGCGACGACGAGGCGCAGATCGACTCGCTCGCCGCAAAGCTGCTCGATGGCGGCCAGGCGCTGATGCCGCTCGGCAGCTATGGCTGGAGCCGCAAGTTCGGCTGGCTGAGCGATCGCTTCGGCGTCTCGTGGCAGTTGAACCTGCAATGAGTGCGCCGGTGATCCTGACGGTGACGCGCGACTTCGCCGCGCCGCCCGAAGCCGTGTTCGACGCCTGGCTCGATCCGCCGGTTGCCCGTCAGTTCCTCTTCACCACGCCGGACAGCGCCATCGCCACCTGCGAGATCGACCCGAACGTCGGGGGTCGCTTCTTCATCGTCGACCGCCGTGGTGATGAACTTGCCGAGCATCACGGCCGCTACCTCGAGATCGATCGGCCGCGCCGGCTCGCCTTTCTCTTCCGCGGTCCGGGGACCGGCGAGGACGAATGGACGCGTGTAAGCCTCGACATCGCGCCGACCCCGGCGGGCTGCACGCTCACGCTGACGCACGAGATCGGGCCCAAATGGGCCGAGTGGGAGGATCAGGTCCGCCATGGCTGGACGATGATCCTCGATCGCGAGGCCGAAATCCTGGAGCACGTCCATGGCTGACATCGAACGCGTCGCGCCCGACGCGATCCGCCTCGTCCGGCTGCTCGATGCGCCGGTCGATACGGTGTGGCGCTACCTCACCGATCCCGAATTGCGCGGCCAATGGTTCGCCGCGGGACCGGTCGAGCCGCACGCCGGCGGCAGCCTCGACTTGTGTTTCGACCACGACGACTTGTCGGAGGACGACGTCCCCTATCCAGAGCGATATGCGGCGTACAAGGGGATCGTCTCCCGCGAGAAGGTGGTGCGTTTCGAGCCGCCGCATGTCTTCGCTTTCACCTTCGAGGGCCAGGGCGACAGCGTCGCCACTTTCGAGCTGTTTCCCGAAGGCGACAAGACGCGGCTGGTGCTGACGCACAGCGGCATCAAGGACCCCGTCAACTTCGTCAATTTCGGCAGCGGCTGGCACGCGCATCTGGCGGTGCTCCAGGCGCGGCTCGCCGGCGGCGGCGTGCGCGACTTCTGGAAGCTGCATGCGGAATCGGAAGCCGCAGTGGCGCGGGCGCTCGGCTAGCGGCGGCGCTGGATGGCGCCGGCGACGCGCCGCACCAGCCAGCGCGGGCCGAACATCGGCGACCACGCCATCACTCGGTTGCGGAGCCCGGAGACGCGCACCGCGCGATTGCGGTCGAGCGCCGCGAGGCCGTCGCGCACCACGCGTTCGGGCGACGAAGCGAGGCGCCGGAGCAGCAAGTCGTCGCCCATGCCGGCCGCGTCGAAGAATTCGGTCTGCGTCGGGCCGGGGCAGATCGCCGCGACATGCACGCCGTGCCCTCGCACTTCCTCGTGCAGCGCCTCGGAGAAGCTGAGCAGAAAGGCCTTGGTCGCGTAATAGACCGCCATCCACGGCCCGGGCTGGAAGGCCGCGGTCGACGCGACGTTCAGGATCCCACCGCCGCGCATCTGGATCATGCCCGGCAGCACTGCGCGCGCGAGCACCATCGGCGCACGGCAATTGACGTCGATCATATGCGCCTGCGCCGCGGCATCGAGCTCGGCGAAGGGGCCGTGCAGTCCAAAGCCGGCGTTGTTGATCAGCCAATTCACCGCCAGCCCACGTCGGCCGATCTCGGCCATCAGCTCGCCGGGCGCGGCAGGATCGGCAAGATCGGCGGCAATCACTGCCACGGCGATGCCATGGCGCGCACGAAGATCGGTCGCGAGCGTCTCGAGCCGGTCGAGGCGGCGCGCCGTCAAAATCAGATCATGCCCGCGCGCGGCGAGCGCTTCGGCGAAATGCACGCCCAGCCCGGCCGACGCGCCGGTGATGAGGGCAGTGCCGAGCGGGGGAGACATTTACCCGGGCTTATTTGGGCGTGAGCCGGATCAATGCCGATTTGGCGCCGTCCTCGATCAGCCAGATCGATCCGTCGGGTGCCTGGGCCACGTCGCGGATGCGCTTGCCCCAGGACCAGCGATCGGCCTTCTCGGCCTTGTCGCCGCTGATCTTGACGTGGATCAGCGACATGCCCGAGAGCCCGCCGAGGAAAGCGTCACCCTTCCACTGCGGGAACAGCGCGCCGGTGTAGATGATCAGGCCCGACGGCGCGATCGACGGCACCCAGAAGACCTTGGCCTGTTCGAAGCCGTCGCCCGCCTTGGGCTTCGGGATCGGCACGCCGTTGTAATTCTCGCCTTCGGAGACGTTGGGCCAGCCGTAATTCTTGCCGGGCAGGATCAGGTTGAGCTCGTCGCCGCCACGCGGGCCGAATTCGATCTCCCACAGCCTGCCGTCGGGAGCGAAGGCCAGGCCATAGGAATTGCGAATGCCGCTCGCCCAGGTCTCCGCCGGCGCGGTGTTCGGGCCCTGCACCGTCTCGGGATGGCCCGGCGCGGACTTGGCGGCCTCGGTGTCGCGCGGCGGATCGGTGACGGTGATCGTCGGTGTGCCGGTCTTGCCTGCCTGCGGGTTGCCCGGCGCGGGCTTGCCGTCGAGCGTCAGCCGCAGGATCTTTCCGAGCTTCTGATTCGGGTCCTGCGACGGCGTGAAGCGCATCCGCTCGCCCGAGCTGAGGAACAGCGTCTTGCCGTCGGGCGAGAACGCGATCACTGCGCCGAACTGGCCACCCTGGCCATCGGCACCCTGGCGCCAGATCACGCTGACGTTCGTGAGGCTGGTGCCGGCGAGCGTCGCCTTGGCGAGCGCCAGGCTCGCGCCGCCGGGACGCGGCTCCGAATAAGTCAGATAGAGCGTCTTGCTCCTGGCGAAATCGGGCGCCAGCGCCACGTCGAGCAGGCCGCCCTGCGTAATCTGCTTCACTGCCGGTACGCCGCCGATCTCTGTCCTGGTGCCGCCGTGCCACCAGATCAGGTGCCCTGGCTTTTCGGTGACGAGCAGGCTTCCGTCGGGCAGAAACGCGATACTGAACGGGTTGTCGAACTCCCCCATCCGCTCCCTCTTGAACGGGATCTCGGCTTCGGGCGTAAGTGCGGGCGGGCCCGGGATTGGGCTGCCTCCGGGCGCGAGGGCGTTCTGCGCAGTGCCGGCGCTCGGCGCCGACCCGCAGGCTGCGATCAACAAGATTGCGGGAATGAGCGATTGGGCTCTCACGCGGACGGTCCTCCCGATGTGCAGGTAAAACCGGCCGCTCGGCCAGACGGAACCCGCTTCGCCGCATCCGCTACACCGCCCATCGAAGCTTGTCGATTGTCGCTTGCTGCAGCGCGCAACGCTCTACAATGAGAAGGTAATTCGACCGGGGGCGGGCGAGTCCGTGAAAACGCGTTGGTTGGCGCTGCTGGGCGCAGTCAGTTTTTATATGATCCATTCGGCGCGCGCGACCGAGCCGCCGCAGTCGTCGGCAGTGCCGACGGTTGCCGAGCTCGCGGCCGAGCCGGTGATCCTCGATCCCTCGATGGCGCCAAATGGCCATTGGATCGCAGCGCGGATCGTGCGTGGCGGGCAGCACAGCCTCGCGCTGATCGATGCCGACGGCACCGACTTTCCGACGCGGATGGTCACACTGGCCGGCGACGAAAGCGTCGACTGGTTCCAATGGGCGGGTGCGCAGCGACTGGTGGTGGGCGTCAGCGGCCCCAAGACCGCGCGGCTGCTCGCGTTCGACGCGGCGACGCTCAAGCCGGTCGAGCTCGGCCGCAGCGCCGAAGGGTTTGCCGATCGCGATCTCGTCTACGTCGATCCCGCGGGCCGCTATCTGTTGCTGAGCGTCGCCACTGGGCGGAGCCATCTGCCGTCCATCTATCGCATCGACCTCGCGACCGGCGCGCGGATCTTGTCGGTCAAGGCGCAGGACGGCGTCGGCTCGTGGCTCGCCGACGGCGCGGGCGTGGTGCGCGCGGGCGTCGCGACGCATGGCAATCGGCGCTGGCTGGTCTATCGATCGCTCGAAAACGAGCGGTTCCGCCGGGCGATGCATCGCGGCGCCGACGCCCAGGACATCGAGCAGATGACGCCCGCGACGGGCAGCGACCAGGGCTATGCGATGGCGCCGAGCAACGGCCGCATGTCGCTTTATCGCTATGATTTTCGTACCGATTCGCTCGGCTCGCTGGTCTACGCCCATCCGCGGTACGACATCGATGGCTTCTCGCTCGGCCGCGACGGCAAGCTGCTGAGCGTAGCCTACACCGCCGACCGCGACGAAACGCATTGGTTCGATGCCGGCGCCGCCGCGATCCAGCGGCGGCTCGACGCACGTCTGCCGGGGTTGTCGAACCAGATTCTCTCGCTCAGCGACGATCGCCATCGCGTGTTCCTGCTCAGCAGCGCGGGCGACGAGCCCGGTAAATTCTACCTCTTCGACACGGGCAGGGACTCGTTGCGGCTCGTCGCCGAACCTTTCCCACGGCTCCACGGCAAGCTGCTGCCGGCGGTGCGGCCCGTGCAATATACCGCGCGCGACGGGCTTTCGATCTCGGGGTATCTCACGCTGCCGCTCGGCAAGCCGGCCAAGGGCCTGCCGCTGGTCGTGCTGCCGCATGGCGGACCGTTCGCGCGCGACATAGCCGCTTATGATCCCTGGGTCGCTTATCTCGCCGGCCGCGGCTATGCCGTGCTCCAGCCCAACTTCCGGGGCTCGACCGGGTTCGGCGAAGGCTTCGTCGCCAAGGGCGACGGCGAGTGGGGCCGGGGCATGCAGGACGATATCGACGACGCGGTGCATTGGGCCGCGACGCAGGGCGTGATCGACCCCAAGCGCGTGTGCATCATGGGCGCGTCGTTCGGCGGCTATGCCGCGCTATGGGCGGCCGTGCGCAACCCCGATCGCTATCGCTGTGCGATCAGCTTCGCCGGCGTGTCGGATATTGCCGGCCAACTCCAGTCCGATCGCCCGACCTTCGCCAACGCCCGCGAGTACAAGGATTGGCGGCAGCGTATCCAGGGCAGCAGCCCTGGGCTCGACCAGCTGTCGCCGCTGCACTTCGCCGATCGCTTCGGCGTGCCGGTGCTGATCGCGCACGGGGAGGCCGACGACAATGTGCCGGTCGCCCAGTCGATTGCGCTCGACAAGGCGCTGACACGCGCCGGCCGGCCGCACGAACTGGTGGTCTATGCGCACGAAGGCCATGGCCTCAGCGATCCGCGGCACACCGAGGATTTTCTCAACCGCGTCGGCACATTCCTCGCGAAATACAATCCGATCTGAAGCAGGTTTTCGTCGAACCGCTTGCTCGCCGCTTTGCGGATGATATTTTGTCGTCCGGGCAAGATACTTGGGGGCAAGAGGATGAAATGGCTGGCGTTTGCTGCGCTCGCGCTTGCGACGGTGGTTCCGCACGCGGCATGGACCAAGCCGGATAGCGCGCCGCCGGCGCCCACCGCGGCAGATTTTGGCGCGGTGCCGTTCATGAACGCGCCCAAATTGTCGCCCGACGGCTCGCACTTCGCGGCGCGGGCGGTGATCGCGGGAAAGGTCAGTCTGGTCGTCGCGCAAGCCGGTACGCTGGAAGGTCTGAGGAAGTTCAACATTTCCGACGGTCAGCAGCTCGAATGGTATCGCTGGGCCGGCAACGCATGGGTGCTGATGAGCCTCAGCCAGAGCGACAAATTCTACGATGAGGATATCCGCGTGACGCGGCTCGTCGCGATCGACACGACGAGCGGAGCGATGCACGTCGTGGGGCCCAAGTCGATGGGCTTTTGGGGCGACGATGTGACGTTCGTCGACCCTGACGGTAAATTCCTGCTCCTCACTGTGCAGCGCGACATCACCGAATATCCGTCGGTGCTGCGCGTGGATCTAGCGAGCAACGCAGTCACTACCGTGGTCAAGCCGCGTGAAAATGTCTTCAGCTGGTTCGCGGATTCGACCGGGACCGTTCGCGTTGGCCTCGCCGTCCAGGACAAGCGCTGGTGGGTTTATTATCGCGCCGACGGCACGTCCGATTTCGTGCGAAGTTCAGTGCGAATCTTTGGCGGCAAGGACGACAAGGATGACAAGGACGACGTCCAAACCTTTACGCCCGTGTTCGGAAGCGATGACGGCTATGCCGTCGCTCTGGGCAAGAGCGGGCGGTTTGGCCTCTACCATTACGACTTCAAGACCGACAAGATCGGTGCCCCGATCTGGGAGAACGCCAAATACGACCTCGACGATTTCGATCTCGAGGAGAACGGCGCCGTTCGCTCGGTCGAGTTCACCGACGATCGCGCGCGGATCGAATGGTTCGATCCGCAGATGAAGAAGATCCAGGCCGCGCTCGACAAGGCCGTGCCCGACGCAACCAACCGTGTGATTTCGCGCAGCCGTGACGGCCAGCGGATGATCGTCTGGAGCGAATCCGCCGCGAACCCGCCCGGCTATATGCTGTTCGATCGCAAGACCAACCATCTCGACGAACTGGTCGAGCCCTATGACAAGATCGCTGGAAAGGCGCTCGCGACGATGACCTCGGTCAGCTATGCTGCGCGCGATGGCCTCGAGATTCCGGCCTATCTCACGCTTCCGCTGGGAAAGGATCCGAAGAATCTGCCGCTCGTGGTCATGCCGCACGGCGGCCCGTTCATGCGCGACAGCTGGGGCTATGATGCCTGGGTGCAGTTCCTGGCGAGCAAGGGCTATGCCGTGCTCCAGCCCAATTACCGCGGGTCGACCGGCTTTGGCCGCGACTATGTCGAGAAGGGCAATGGCCAATGGGGTCGCGCGATGCAGGATGACATCGACGACGGCGTCAAATGGCTGACGTCCAAGGGCGTAGCGGATCCCAAGCGCGTATGCATCATGGGCGCCTCGTTCGGCGGCTATGCGGCGATGTGGGCGGCGGTGCGCAACAAGGACATCTATCGCTGCGCGATCAGCTTTGCCGGCATTTCCGATGTCGGTGCGATGCTCCGCTACGACAGCGGCAGTTTCTCGGCGCGGCGCTATTTCCGCGACTGGCGCGACCGCGTGCGCGGCGACAAGAAGTTCGATCTCGCGTCGGTATCGGCGCTACCGCATGTCGACGCGTTGGCGGTACCGATACTGATCGCGCACGGCGACAAGGACACTAACGTCCCCTATTCGCAGTCGCGCAAGCTCCACGAGGCACTGCTCAAGCTCAACCGCGAACACGAATATGTGATCTATCCCGGCGAAGGCCACGGCTTCGACGATCCCGCGCATGCGACGGACTTCCTCGAGCGAGTGGGCAAGTTCCTGGCCAAATATAACCCGAGCTGAGCGCCAAGCGGACCCTGAAAACAGGCGCGTTTCCGACTCCTCTTGTCGACAACGGGGCAAGCGCGTATATCGCGCCTGCTTCTCGACATCGTCAAACATGCCGAGGCCGGCGCCGCAAGGTTCCGGCTGCACCGGTGCTTTGTATTTTCGAAGGATTTGCATGGCGGATATCGCCGCATTGACGCAGTTGATCGAACCCGAGGCCAAGGCGCTCGGCTTCGATCTTGTGCGCGTGGCGATGTACGGCGGCAAATCCGATCCGACGCTACAGGTGATGGCCGAACGACCCGAGACGCGCCAGCTGACGATCGACGATTGCTCCGATCTGTCGCGTCGCATTTCGGACCGGCTCGACGAACTCGAGGCGCAGGGCCGCGATCCGATCGACCATGCCTATCGCCTCGAAGTGAGCTCGCCGGGGATCGATCGCCCGCTGACGCGGCTCAGGGATTTCGCCGATTGGCACGGCCATGAGGCACGCATCACGCTGCGCGAGCCGATCGAGGGCCGCAAGCAGCTGACCGGCGACCTGATCGGCGTCGAGGGCGACCAAATCTCGATCGACGTGCGCAAGTTCAAGCCGATGACCGTGGCATTCGCCGATATCGCCGAGGCCAAGCTGCTGCTCACCGACAAGCTTATTGCCGCCACCGCGCCGCTCGTGACCGAGGGCGCCGAAGAATATGTGACAGAGGAAGACTGAGTATGGCCACCGCCGTTTCTGCCAACAAGGCCGAGTTGATCGCGATCGCCGATGCCGTTGCGCGCGAGAAGCTGATCGACAAGGGCATCGTGATCGAGGCGATGGAAGATGCGATCCAGCGCGCCGCCCGCGCGCGCTATGGCGCCGAGAACGACATCCGCGCGAAGCTCGATCCGAACACCGGCGACCTGCGGCTGTGGCGTGTCGTCGAAGTGGTCGAGGCAGTCGACGATTATTTCAAGCAGGTCTCGGTCAAGGAAGCGCAGAAGCTGCAGAAGGGCGCGGTCGTCGGCGACTATATCGTCGATCCGCTGCCGCCGATCGAGTTCGGCCGCATCGCCGCGCAGGCCGCCAAGCAAGTGATCTTCCAAAAGGTCCGCGACGCCGAGCGCGAGCGCCAATATGAAGAATTCAAGGACCGGATGAGCGAGATCATCACCGGCGTGGTCAAGCGCGTCGAGTTCGGCCATGTCGTGGTCGATCTCGGCCGCGCCGAAGGCGTGATCCGCCGCGACCAGCAGATCCCGCGCGAAGTGGTGCGCGTCGGCGATCGCGTGCGCTCGCTGATCCTCAACGTCCGCCGCGAGAACCGCGGTCCGCAGATCTTCCTCAGCCGCGCGCATCCCGACTTCATGAAGAAGCTGTTCGCGCAGGAAGTGCCGGAGATCTACGACGGCATCATCGAGATCAAGGCGGCCGCGCGCGATCCGGGCAGCCGCGCCAAGATCGGCGTGATCAGCCACGACAGCTCGATCGATCCGGTCGGCGCGTGCGTCGGCATGAAGGGCAGCCGCGTCCAGGCCGTCGTCCAGGAAATGCAGGGCGAGAAGATCGACATCATCCCCTGGTCGCCCGACACGGCGACCTTCGTCGTCAACGCGCTGCAGCCGGCGAACGTCAGCCGCGTGGTGATCGACGAAGAGGACGACCGCATCGAAGTGGTGGTGCCCGACGACCAGCTCAGCCTCGCGATCGGCCGCCGCGGCCAGAACGTGCGTCTCGCTTCGCAGCTCACCGGCAAGGCGATCGACATCCTCACCGAGACCGACGCGAGCGAGAAGCGCCAGCAGGAGTTCATCCAGAACAGCGAGATGTTCCAGAACGAGCTCGATGTCGACGAGACGCTCGCGCAGCTGCTGGTCGCCGAAGGCTTCAGCGCGCTCGAGGAAGTCGCTTATGTCGAACTCGACGAGATTGCCTCGATCGAAGGCTTCGACGAGGAGCTCGGCCAGGAGCTGCAGAGCCGCGCGCAGGAAGCGCTAGACCGCCGCGAGGAAGCCAATCGCCAGGCGCGCCGCGCGCTCGGCGTGTCGGACGATCTCGCGACGATCCCCTACCTCACCGAGGCGATGCTGGTCACGCTCGGCAAGGCGGGGATCCGGACGCTCGACGATCTCGCCGATCTCGCGACCGACGAGCTGATCCAGAAGAAGCGCGTCGAGCCGCGCCGCCGCAACGAGGACGCCCCCAAGCGTCCCGAGGACAAGGGCGGGGTGCTTGCCGAATATGGCCTGAGCGAAGAGCAGGGCAACGAGATCATCATGGCCGCCCGCGCGCATTGGTTCGCGGACGAAGAACCCGCCGAGGAGGACGCTGTTGCGGACTCCGAACAATGAGACGCCATCGCTGACACCAGCGAACGGCACGGGCTCCTCCCATCGACGGAGGACCGCATGAGCGACGCCATTCGCACGTGCATTCTAGCGCGCGAGGAAGCACCCAGGGACGGCCTGATCCGGCTGGCGCTCTCGCCTGACGGAGAAGTGCTGCCCGACGTCCGCGCCAAGGCGCCCGGCCGCGGCGCATGGATCGGCGTGAATCGTGCCGAGCTCGAAGCCGCCTATGCCAAGGGACGGCTCAAGGGCGCCTTGGCGCGCGCGTTCAAGACCGGCGAGCTGCGCATCCCCGACGACTTGCCGGCGCGGATCGCCGCGCAACTCGAGCGCGCGGCGCTCGACCGCCTCGGGCTCGAAGCGCGCGCGGGACTGCTGCTCACCGGCACCGAGCGGATCGAGACCGCCGCGCGCCAGGGGCAGCTGCGCTTGCTGCTGCATGCCAGCGACGCCAGCGACGATGGCGCGCGCAAGCTGGCGCAGGCGTGGCGAGTCGGCTCGGAACGCGAGGGCAGCGACCTCAGGGGGCTGACATTGCCGGTCCCGCGCACCATATTGTCCTTGGCGCTGGGCCGCGAAAATGTGGTACACATAGGTCTGGCCGATGCCCGGGCTGCCTGGCGTGTCAGCGAAGCGCTGACGCGCTGGTTGCGTTTTATCGGAGCCGAACCCTTGTCCGCGCCTTGCGAAAGCGGTTCGCAGGGCGCATCGGCATTCCGCCCGAGTGCGGAAGAACAGTTTGAGGAATTTGAGTAAGCGGATGAGCGATACCGAAAACGAAAAGCCGAAACTGGGCATGCGCGCGCCGCTGGGGCTCAAGCGCACGGTCGAGACGGGCAAGGTGAAGCAGAGCTTCAGCCATGGCCGCTCGAACACCGTGGTAGTCGAAGTCAAGCGCCGCCGCGTGCTGGGCCCGCACGGAGCGACCGAAGAAGCATCGCCGCCGCCCGCCCCTGCTGCCGCGGCTCCCGCGCCGGTTGCACCTGCGCCGCGTCCTGCCGCGCCGCCGCCGCGCGCACCTGCGGGCGAGACGCCGCAGGAGCGCCAGGCCCGGCTGCTGCGCGAAGCCGACGAGCAGCGCATGAACTCGCTCGAGGAGCAGCGCCGGCGCGAAGAGCGCGAGCGCCAGCAAGCGTCGGAGGAAGAGCGGCGCCGCGCCGAAGAGGCGCAGGCGCGCCGCGAGGAAGAAGCGCGCGCAGCCGCCCAGCCCGAACCCGAGCCCGAACCGGCATCCCAGCCGGCACCCCAGCCCGCTGCAGAAGCGCAACCCGCCGCGCCGCGCCCGGAACAGGGCGCCGCGCAGCCAAAGGCCGCGCCCGAAATCAAGCTCGATCCGAGCCGTCCCGCGCCGCGCAGCTTCACGCCGGTGCGGCGTCCGGAACTGCCGCGTCCCGCGGGGGCCGAGCGTAGCGAAGCCGCAGCGCCCGCCGCCGCGCGTCCGGCAGCCGCGCCGCGTCGCGATGAGCCGGCCAAGCCGCAGCGCGACCGCAAGGGCGACGATCGTCGCCAGTCGGGCAAGCTCACCGTCACGCGCGCGCTCGGTTCGGACGACGGCGCGCGCGCGCGCAGCCTCGCGGCGCTCAAGCGTGCCCGCGAAAAGGAAGCGCGCCGCCACATGGGCGGATCGCGTGAGCCGCAGGCGAAACAGGTCCGCGACGTGGTCGTCCCCGACGCGATTACCGTTCAGGAACTCGCGAACCGCATGGCCGAAAAGGGCGCCGATCTGGTCAAGGCGCTGTTCAAGATGGGCATGATGGTTACGGTCAATCAGACGATCGACCAGGATACCGCCGAGCTTCTCGTCACCGATTTCGGTCACAACGTCCAGCGCGTGTCCGAGAGCGATGTCGACCTTGCCGTCGATACCGGCGAGGACGACGCCGAGCTGCTCCAGACGCGTCCGCCGGTGGTGACGATCATGGGCCATGTCGACCACGGCAAGACGTCGCTGCTCGACGCGCTGCGCGGCACCGATGTGGTGCGCGGCGAGGCTGGCGGCATTACCCAGCATATCGGCGCCTATCAGGTCACGCTCAAGGACAAGTCGAAAGTCACTTTCCTCGATACGCCGGGCCACGAAGCCTTTACCGAGATGCGCGCGCGCGGTGCCAATGTCACCGACATCGTCGTGCTGGTGGTGGCGGCGAACGACGGGCTGATGCCGCAGACGATCGAAGCGATCAACCACACCAAGGCGGCGGGCGTGCCGATGATCGTGGCGATCAACAAGATCGATCTCGACAGCGCCAACCCGCAGCGTGTGCGCGAGCGTTTGCTCGAGCATGAAGTGATGGTCGAGGAAATGGGTGGCGAGACCCAGGACGTCGAAGTGTCGGCGCTCAAGAAGATCGGACTCGACGACCTCATCGAGAAGATCCAGCTCCAGGCCGAACTGCTCGAGCTCAAGGCGAATCCGGATCGCGACGCCGAAGCCACGGTGATCGAGGCCAAGCTCGACAAGGGTCGCGGCCCGGTCGCGACCGTGCTGGTCAACCGCGGGACGCTCAGGGTCGGCGACGTGTTCGTCGTCGGGGCCGAAAGCGGCAAGGTGCGCGCGCTGGTCAACGACAAGGGCGAGCAGGTCAAGGAAGCGGGGCCGGCGGTGCCGGTCGAAGTGCTCGGCCTGTCGGGCGTGCCGATGTCGGGCGATTCGCTCCAGGTGGTCGAGAACGAAGCGCGTGCGCGCGAAGTCGCCGAATATCGCGCCGGCGTGATCCAGCAGAAGCGCACGACCAATGCGCCGGCCAGCCTCGAGAGCATGTTCTCGGCGCTCAAGGAAAAGCAGGCGATCGAATATCCGCTGGTAGTCAAGGCCGATACCCAGGGTTCGGTCGAGGCGATCGTCGGCGCGCTCAACAAGATCTCGACCGACGAGATCAAGGTGCGCATCCTCCACGCGGGGGTCGGCGGCATCACCGAGAGCGATGTGACGCTCGCGGCGGCCTCGGGCGCACCGATCATCGGCTTCAACGTCCGTCCGAACGCCAAGGCGCGCGAGATCGCCGAGCGGAACAAGGTCGCGCTCAAATATTATGACGTGATCTACACGCTCACCGACGAGATCCGTGCCGGCATGGCAGGCGAGCTCGGTCCCGAGGCGTTCGAAACCGTGGTCGGCCGCGCCGAGATCCGCGAAGTCTTCTCGGCGGGCAAGCACGGCAAGGCGGCCGGCCTGCTGGTGGTCGAAGGCTATATCCGCAAGGCGCTGCGTGCGCGCATCACGCGCGACGACGTCATCGTCTACAACGGTTCGATCGCGTCGCTGCGGCGCTTCAAGGACGATGTCCCCGAAGTCCGCGCCGGCCTCGAATGCGGCGTGACCTTCGAAGGCCACACCGACATCAAACCGGGCGACTATCTCGAAACCTACGAAGTCGAGATGCGCGAACGGACGCTGTGAGGTGAGCAGCGAGGAGGAAGACTCCAAGGCGGACCGGTCCTCCTCGCTGACCGATTTTGAACTGGTTGAAAGGTTGGGTTGTCTCGGCGAGGGCTGCCTGACCGCCACCATTCCCACGGTGCTGCTGATCGTAGCGCCAATTTACATACTGTTGCACTGAACGACGATGTCTCGACACCACGAAACGCCCGAAACCCGCTCGGTTCGCCTGCTCCGCGTCGGCGAGCAGGTGCGTCATGCGCTGTCGGACATCCTTCTGCGCGGCGACGTGCACGACGAGACGCTCGCCAGCCATTTGGTCTCGATTACCGAAGTGCGCATGTCGCCCGATCTCAAGCACGCGACCGTGTTCGTGAAGCCGCTGCTCGGCAAGGACGAGGAAGCGGTGCTCAAGGCGCTGCGCACCAACACCGCCTATCTGCAGAGCGAAGTCGCGCGGCGCGTGAACACCCGATATGCCGCGCGGATCAAGTTCCTCGCCGACGAGAGCTTCGACGAAGGCAGCCGCATCGATACGTTGTTGCGCGATCCGGCGATCGCGCGCGATCTCGAATCGGACGGCTGAGGGCGCTCGCTCCGGCGGTGCACGCACCGCGCGTTTCACCGCATTTTAACGCGCCCGCGGCACGAATGGCTGCAATTGTGCGGTATCGGCAAGCGCCGGCCCGCGGTCTTGGGGTCGCTCCGATGATCGATGTCGCTCTGTGCATTGGCCGGGACCATGATCCCTGGCTGGTTTTCCTCGCGGTGTTCGTGTGTTGCACCGGCGCCTTCGCCATCATGCAGATGTTCGGCCGCGCGCAGGCAACCGTCGGAATGCAGCGAATCGCCTGGCTGTTCCTCACTGCGATCGGTGCGGGCGCGACGATCTGGTGCACGCACTTCGTCGCGATGCTGGCCTATCGCGCGGGCGTGCCCGTCCGGCTCGACCCGGTGCTCACGATCGTGTCGCTGATCGCGGCGATCGCCGGCACGGCAGCCGGATTCGCAGTCGCAACCTGGCGCCGGTCGCTTCCGGTCGCGACGCTCGGCGGCGTGCTCGTCGGGTTGGCGATTTCCGCGATGCATTACACCGGCATGGCGGCCTATCGCGTCGACGGGATCGTCGAATGGCACTTGCCCTATGTTGTCGCCTCGCTGCTGTGCGCGGCGCTGTTCGGCGGTGCGGCGCTCGCCGCCGCGTCGACTCCCCGGCTCGGCACCTACCGTATCGCCGCCGGCACTGCGCTGCTGGTCACGGCGATCGCCACGCTCCATTTCGTCGCGATGACGGCGCTGCACATCACGCCGCTCCGCCTCAGCACCGCGCCGCTCGAACCCGGGCAGATGCAGGCGCTTGGGCTCGCGACGGCGCTGGTCGGGCTGCTGGTCATCGCCGCGGGCGTTTTCGCGGCGCTGATCGATCGCTGGACGCGGACGGACGCGATGCAGCGGTTGCACCACATGGCGATGAACGACTCGCTCACCGGCCTGCCGAACCGCGCGAGTTTCCAGGAGGAGCTCGCGCGCCAGATCGCGCTCGCGCACAGCACCGGAACGCAGCTCGGGCTCGTCGCGATCGATCTTAATCGCTTCAAGGAAATCAATGACGTACACGGCCACAAGGCGGGCGATCACGTCCTCGCCGTGCTGGCCGAGCGAATGGCCGGCCAGATGGGCCGGAACGAGATGGTTGCCCGGCTCGGCGGCGACGAGTTCGTTGCGATCGTGCGATTCGATCGGCGCAGCCAGCTGGTCGCCTTCACCGAGCGCCTCAGGACCTTGATCGAAGCGCCGCTGCCGATCGGCGGGTTCGACACGCGCGTCGGCGCGAGCATCGGGGTGGCGGTCTATCCGGACGACGCCGGCGATACCGAGACGCTGACCAACAATGCCGACCTCGCCATGTATCGCGCCAAGAGCCAGCGCGCGCAGACGGCGTGCTTCTACGACGCACCACTCGATGAAGCGATCCGCGATCGCCGCGAGCTCGCGAATGACTTGCGCATGGCGATCGACGAGGGCCGGCTCGACATCCATTATCAAGTGCAGACCTCGGTCTCGACGCACGAAGTGACGGGCTATGAGGCGCTGCTACGCTGGACGCATCCGCGCCGCGGCACGATTTCGCCGGCAGTGTTCATTCCCATCGCCGAGGAGAATGGGCTGATCCTCGCGCTCGGCGAATGGGTGCTGCGGCGCGCGTGCAGCGACGCAATGGGCTGGGACCATCGCTCGAAGGTCGCGGTCAACGTGTCGCCGGTGCAGCTCGCGCATGCCGATCTGCCGCGGCTGATTCATCAAATCCTGCTCGACACCGGGCTTCCGCCGCGCCGGCTCGAAGTCGAGCTGACCGAATCGGCGATCATGGCCGATCGCGATCGCGCGCTGCACGTCCTTCGCCAGATCAAGGCAATGGGCATCGGCATCGCGCTTGACGATTTCGGCACCGGCTATTCCTCGCTCGAGACGCTGCGTGCGTTTCCCTTCGACAAGATCAAGCTCGATCGGCTGTTCGTCTCCGAACTCGAGGACAGTCCCCAGGCGGTCGCGATCATCCGCGCGGTGCTGGCGCTGGGCCGGAGCCTGTCGATCCCGGTGCTCGCCGAAGGCATCGAGACCGAACGCCAGCTGATTGTGTTGCGGCGCGAAGGCTGCGACGAAGTCCAGGGCTTCCTGCTGGGCTATCCCAAGGCAATCGCCGATTATGCGGGTCGGTCGGTCGAGCAGCCTTGCGTACCGCCGCTCGCCGACGACATCAGCGACGCGGCCTGAGGAAGCTGCCCCGGGAGGGCGCACCTTCCGGAAAATTACCTGCGGCAAAACCCTTCGGGGCGAACCCGGAACGAACAAGTCCGGGCTCCCGCGCGGCCCTGATTTCCGCTTTGTTGATGGTGCCGCGGCGCCTGGGTGCCGTCCTGCAGGAGATCGCAGATGGACACGCGCACCGAGCGCATGGTCGCGCTCGTCGCCTTTGCCGTCATGAGCTCGGCAGCCTTCGCCGAAGGCGCTCGGCCACCCCGCCTGCCGCGGCTGTCGCCCGATGCGCCGATCGCGGCGATTCGCGAACGCCTCGCGTCGAGCCTGACGTTATCGCGGCTGCCCAATCCGTGCGAGACGCTCTTCCGCCGTGCTGAACGCACTGTTGCCTCGGCTTCCGTCGCGAACCGCGGTGGCAAAAAAGGCAACGCCGCGGCCGCGTGCGCGGTCGATCCAGAGGCCGGCGCGCGGCGCATAGGCTTCACCGCCATGGCCGGTCCACGCCCCACCGTCTCCGAACAGGTCGTCGGCGCGTCCGCTTTGCGGCGTCGGCAACAACTGCGTGGCGATGCCGTATCGGCAATAGAAGCCTTTTGACGCGTCGCTGGCGTCGCGGAACCGTTACGCCTCGCATTCGAGTTCGGTGATCGCCTCACGCCTGCAGTCGGCAACGAAAAAGGGGCCCGGTTGCCCGAGCCCCTCGATCGTTCAGCGTCGAACCCCGATCAGTCGCGGTCGCCGGTCAGGAACGCCGGCGAGAAGTCGGGCTCGGGGCCCTCGTCCTTGCCGCCGCCTTCGCCGCGCTCGCGGCGGGGACCCCGATCACCCCGTCCTTCGCCGCGGTCACGGCGCGGGCCGCGATCGCCACGGTCGCCGCCACGGCCACCGCCACCGTCGCGGCGCGGGCCGCGATCACCACGGTCTCCGCGATCGCCACGCGGCTCGCGCGGTTCGCGTGCAGGACGCGTGTCCTCGAGTTCGGCACCGGTCTCCTGGTCGACGACCCGCATCGACAGGCGCACCTTGCCGCGCGGGTCGATCTCGAGCACCTTGACCTTGACTTCCTGGCCTTCGCTCAGGACGTCGGCGACCTTCTCGACGCGCTCGTTCTTGATCTCCGAGACGTGCACCAGCCCGTCGCGGCCGCCCATGAAGTTCACGAACGCGACGAAATCGACGAGGTTGACGACCTTGCCGGCATAGACCTTGCCGACCTCGGGCTCCTCGACGATGCCGAGGATCCACTTCTTGGCGGCTTCGATCTGGTTCACGTCCGACGAGCTGATCTTGATCACGCCCTCGTCGTCGATGTCGACCTTGGCGCCGGTGGTGGCGACGATCTCGCGGATCACCTTGCCGCCGGTGCCGATCACTTCGCGGATCTTGGTCTTGTCGATCGTGATCGTCTCGATCCGCGGCGCATGGACCGAAAGCTCCTCGCGCGTATGATCGAGCGCCTTGGCCATTTCGCCCAGGATGTGTGCGCGGCCTTCATTGGCCTGCGCCAGCGCGACCTTCATGATCTCCTCGGTGATGCCGGCGATCTTGATGTCCATCTGCAGCGAAGTGATGCCTTCGCTGGTGCCGGCGACCTTGAAGTCCATGTCGCCGAGGTGATCCTCGTCGCCCAGGATGTCCGACAGGACCGCGAAGTCCTTGCCCTCGAGGATCAGGCCCATCGCGATGCCGCTGACCGGCCGCTTGAGCGGCACGCCCGCGTCCATCATGCTCAGCGAGCCGCCGCACACCGTCGCCATCGACGACGAGCCGTTTGACTCGGTGATGTCCGAAGTGACGCGGATCGTATACGGGAACTCTTCCTTGGTCGGCAGCACCGGATGCAGCGCGCGCCATGCCAGCTTGCCATGACCGATTTCGCGACGGCCCGGCGCGCCGAAGCGGCCGACTTCGCCGACCGAATAGGGCGGGAAGTTATAGTGCAGCATGAAATTCTGATAGCTGAGCCCGTTCAGCCCATCGATCATCTGCTCGCTGTCTTTGGTGCCCAGCGTGGTGGTGGCGATGGTCTGGGTCTCGCCGCGCGTGAACAGCGCCGAGCCGTGCGAACGCGGCAGGAAATGCACTTCGGCCTCGATCGGGCGCACCGTCTTGGTGTCGCGGCCGTCGATGCGGCGGCCTTCCTTGAGGATCGCCGAGCGGACGACTTCGGCTTCGAGCTTCTTGAACGCCTTGCTCGCCTTGAGCGCGTCGACCGGCGATTCGGCCGTCAGCGTCGCCTTGAGCTCGCCCTTTAGTTCGGTCAGCGCGGCTTGGCGCTCCGCCTTCTTCACATTCTTGTACGCCGCGTCGATCTTGGCGGCGAACGTCGGGCGCAACTTCTCGACCCACGTCTTGGTCGGATCGCTGATGTCGACGTCCCAGGGCTCCTTGGCGGCCTGTTCGGCGAGCCGGATGATCGCCTTGATCACGTCCTGGCTCGCTCTGTGCGCGAACATGATCGCGCCGAGCATCACGTCTTCCGACAGCTCCTTGGCTTCGGATTCGACCATCATCACCGCGTCGTGCGTCGCGGCGACGACCAGGTCGAGCTCGCCAGCGAGCACGTCGGCGTCCGACGGATTGAGCTGATATTCGCCGTCCTTATAGCCGACGCGCGCGGCGCCGATCGGCCCGAGGAACGGAACGCCCGAGAGCGTCAGCGCCGCGGAAGCCGCGACCATCGCGACGATGTCGGGCTCGTTCTCGCCGTCATAGGAAAGCACCTGCGCGATGCAGTTGATCTCGTTGTAGAAGCCTTCGGGGAACAGCGGGCGGACCGGACGGTCGATCAGGCGGCTGATCAGCGTCTCGCGCTCGGTGGCGCCGCGCTCGCGCTTGAAGAAGCCACCGGGGATGCGGCCGGCAGCCGAGAACTTCTCCTGATAGTGCACGGTGAGCGGAAAGAAGTCCTGGCCTTCCTTCACGCTCTTGGCGGCAGTCACCGCGCAGAGCACCACGGTTTCGCCGAGCGTCGCAATCACGGCGCCGTCGGCCTGGCGGGCAACCTTGCCCGTTTCGAGTGTGAGGGTCTTGCCGCCCCACTCGATCGATACGGTTTTCTTGTCGAACATTGGTTTTCCTTCACGCCCCGCGCCCTATGCGCGAGGGGCCTCAGATGCGGGAGACATCCTCCCGCTGTTGGCGGACTTTCCGCCAGCAACCCTGCCGCCGAATTGCGCACAGGGCCGATAAGCGAACGGCGCCCGAAGGCGCCGCCCCATGTTATTTGCGAAGCCCGAGCTTCGCGATCAGTTCCGCGTAGCGTGCGCCGTCCTTCTTCTTGAGATAGTCGAGGAGGCTGCGGCGCTTGTTGACCAGCATCAGCAGACCACGGCGCGAATGATTGTCCTTCACGTGGGTCTTGAAATGCTCGGTCAGGTTGTTGATCCGCTCAGTGAGGATCGCAACCTGCACTTCGGGGCTGCCGGTATCGCCACTGACGCGGGCGTGTTCCTTGACGAGCGCGTCCTTGCGCTCCGCGGTAATCGACATGTGCTTCGCATTCCTTCGACATCGTTTACAAGTTGAAGCCGCGCACGACCCGGACTTGTCCGGCCAGAGCCTCCACCAGCGCCACGGGAACGTCGCCCAGCTGCGCGAAATAAAGGCCATCGTCGGCGACATTCCCGGCCAGAACCTGCCCCTTGCGGAGCTGCCCTGCCTGGTCGGGAGTGAGGGATAGAGCCGGGATGTCGTCCAGCCCCGCCCTCAGCGGCAGGAGCAATGTTTCAAGCCGGTGGCCCTTAGCGGCATCCGCCAGTTTGTCCAGCGAAATCGCGTGTTCGAGGGTGAAGGGACCCGCCTTGATCCGTCGTAAATAGGTGACGTGGCCAACGGTACCAAGCGCCAGCGCGATGTCCCGTGCAAGCGAACGGATGTAGGTGCCTTTGGAGACATGGGCGCGAAGGGTGACTTCTTCCAAATCCTCCCCGAGCTCCGCTCGGGGAGGGGGACCATGCGAAGCATGGTGGAGGGGGGCGGCGTCAGCCGCCGCTGTCGCGTCGACCCCCTCCCCCATCCGCTCCGCGGATGGTCCCCCTCCCCGAGCAAGCTCGGGGAGGATTTGAAGCGCATGCACCGTCACCTTCCGGCTCGCGAGCTGCACCTCTTCCCCCGCTCGCGCGCGATCATACGCCCGCTCGCCGTCCACCTTCAGCGCCGAATACGCGGGCGGCACCTGTTCGATGGGTCCGGTAAACCGCGCGAGCACCGCTTCCAGCGTTTCCAGCGAAGGCCGCACATCGCTCGTCGCGATCGCCTTGCCCTCGGCGTCGAGCGTATCCGTCTCCTCGCCGAACCGGATCGTGAAATCATAGATCTTGTCGCTGTCGAGCATCCGCCCGGCGAGCTTGGTCGCCTCGCCGATCGCGATCGGAAGCACGCCGGTGGCGAGCGGATCGAGCGTTCCGCCATGCCCGACCTTGTGTTTGCCATGGCCGCCGTCGCGCAGCGCGCGCTTGACCGCGCCAACGCACTGTGTCGAGCCGAGCCCGAGCGGCTTGTCGAGAATCAGCCAGCCGTCCATGGTTTCAAGCCAGGTAGACGCCGCCGAGAAACACCCGGGCGATGCTGTTAGCGAGCGGGCCGATGACGCGTCCGATCACGTCGAGCCGCGGCGAGAGCATCGGCAGCACCCAGATCAGCAGCACCATCACCAACAGGCCATAGCGCCCGATCTGCGCGTAGCGGATCGCCAGCGGTCGCGGCAGCAGTCCTTCGACGACGTGGCTGCCGTCAAACGGTGGGATCGGCAACAGATTGAAGATGCAGAGGAAGATGTTGATCATCAGGAAGTGGAACAGATTCGCGACGACGAAGCGCGACAAGCCTTCGGTCGGCACATCGCCCTGCCATGCAACGAACGCGCCGAGCGCGACCGTCGCGAGCGCGCCCATGAACAGGTTCATCAGCGGTCCCGCCAGTGCCACGAGCACGCCGTCGACGCGCGGGTTGCGTAGCCGGCGCGGGTTCAGCGGCACTGGCTTCGCCCAGCCGAACACCGGCGCATGGGCGAGCGCGAGCATCAGCGGCAGGATGATCGTGCCGAACGGATCGACATGGGTCAGCGGATTGAGGCTCAATCGTCCGCGCTCGGCTGCGGTCGAGTCGCCGAGCATGTTCGCGGCATAGCCATGCGCGACTTCGTGAAACACGATCGCTGCGATCATCGGCACGATCCATGTCGCTGCCGAAAAGAGAAATTCGCTCAGTGCAGGTTCCTTCGCGCGCGGCAGAACCGTGCCGCACGCGCCTCGATGTAGTCGCAGTCGCGGCGGTTGGCCAGTTTCAGCCCTTCTTGCGCTTCTTTTCGCGCTTCGGCGGCGGGCCGCTATGCACCAGCCGGTCGATGCGGCAGCGGTCGCGCCCGACGAGGATCGTGCTCGAATCGTCGACGCTGTCGAAGCCCCAATTGACCACCCCGATCCGCGTCGCGAACGGCAGGTCGATGCACGGTCCGAACAGGCTGGCATAATACCAGTCGCGGCGCGCATCCTGCAGATAGATCCCTTGGCCGTCGGGAGCGGCTTCGAAATCGTAGAGATTGCCGAACCGCACGAACGGAATCGATGCGCGTTCGCCCGAATGGGGCCCCGGCGTCGGGCCCGACGGCGTTTCGGACTCGGCAGGTGTGGCGCCGGCGAACGCCAGCGCGGCGAAAGCGGCAGTCAGATAGACTTTCATGGCGCGATCCTCGATGTTCCCCCCAAGTCTAATTCTGTTCGCCTGTACGCTCGATGAAATGCTTGCGGCACAGCGCCAGATAGCGGTCGTTGCCGCCGATTTCGGTCTGCGCGCCGCTGGTCACCGCGCGGCCCGCGCTGTCGACGCGCAGGTTCATCGTCGCCTTGCGACCGCACAGGCACACCGATTTGAGTTCGGTGAGCGAATCGGCAATCGCGAGGAGGCGCGCCGAGCCGGCGAACAGATTGCCCGTGAAGTCGGTGCGCAGCCCATAAGCGAGCACGGGGATGCCGAAGGTATCGCAGACCGCGGCGAGCTGGTCGACCTGCGCTTCGGACAGGAACTGCGCCTCGTCGACCAGGATGCAATGCAGCGGCGCGTTCGCCAGTTCCTTCTCGATGCACGCGCGCAGGTCGGTGGCAACGTCGAACGCGACTGCTTCGGCCGCGAGCCCGATGCGCGAGGCGATCACGCCGCTGCCGGCACGGTCGTCGATCGCCGCGGTGAATAGCAAGGTGCGCATCCCACGCTCGCGATAGTTGAAATCGGCCTGCAGCAGCGTGGTCGATTTCCCCGCGTTCATCGAGGCATAGTAGAAATAGAGCTTGGCCATCAGTCCAGGTGGCTCAGTTCGCGGGCACGAGCAATGCGCCCGGTCACTGGATCGCCTATCACTTCGAGCATCACATTCCGGTCCTCATGGGGCTGCAGGCAGCCGGCGCTGTGCACACCTTCCTGCACGATCGCCCGCAACTGACCGGACTGCAGCCACTGCCACCCCGACACATTGGTGTAGGGGTTCTCGTTCCTCCGACAATCGTAGCGACGTAGGTAAAGCTGAGAGGCGCGCCGATCGAGTTCGCGTGACTCGCGCCAGCGGCCGTGCCGATACGCGAAATAGCGAAGCCGGCTGGTCTGCCCCGACCCCTCGCCGTCGTTGAGCAGGAACCCGTTTGATCGCGGGTTCCATAGCAGCATCACGGGTTGCTCGAGTTTAGTCAGCGTCAATCCGCCGGAGATGCGTAGCGCGATCGTGTCGCCGTCGCTCGTGCTGTGCGCAACAAGCCGCCGATCGGGCGAGGGGATGTCCACCGCGCAATCGTAGGACAGCGGAACGCGCAATTGGCTGCGGCGGGGGTCGCGACGAATCTTGGCGCAATCGTAACGTGAAAACGCCAGCCCATCATCGTGACCCACCGGCAGCGTCCCGGCATAGCCTTGGGAGCGGCGTTGCTTCGCTGCGGTGGGATCGCTCGCGACGATCAGCACGATCAGCGCCAGTGCTAGGCGATGCAGGATCGCCGTCATTACCGATGCCCTCTCTTTCGGCCCCTGTTAGGCCTTCTCCGGTTCGCGCGTCGCGAGCTTCTCCATCGGCACATTGGCGAACATCGCCTTGACCGCGGGCCGCTCGTTGATGCGGTTGAGCCAGGCTATCAGCCCGGGCGTATCCGCTTCGTTGACATAGTCGGGGAAGCCCGCGGGCATGCGGTTGGCGATCGCGAAGTTGCAGATGTCGGCAAGCGAATAGCCGCTGTCGACCAACCACTCGTGGTCTTTGAGCCGGTCCTCGAGCCGTCGCACCGACACGCCGATCTTGCGATATTCCTCGTCGAGCAGTTCCTGCGGAAAGCCTTCGCGCGCGCGGCGCCATTTCACCTGCTGCTCGGGGATCGGGACCTTTTTGAGGTGCTCCTCGAAATCCGCATCCGACATCGATTGCGCGATCGGGCGGATGCCAATGTGCCAGCCGATCGTCGACACACACCAGCAGAAATATTCGTCGACCCATTTGGTCCAGATACGCATGTTGGCGCGCTCGAACGGATCGACCGGGCGCAGCGAGATGCCGGCATCGGGGAACACGTCCTCCAGATATTCGCAGATCACGGTGGATTCGGTGACGATCCTGCCGTCGTGCCACAGCGCCGGCACCTGGCCGCGCGGATTGACGGCTTTGAACCAGTCCGAATGCTGTTCGAACTTGCTCGGATCGAGCCGAACCCCTTCGAAGTGAAGCCCCTTCTCATAGAGCGTGAGCAGCGGCTTGAGCGAATTGGCGCCCGGACCGAAACTGTAGAGTTTGAGCACGTGCCTCTCCTGATATTCTGTCCGCACGGCATAGCGCCAAGCGGCAGCGTTTACAGGGGTGGAGATTCTACCATGTCGGGAAGCGTGCCCGTCCCGCGCAAAGGCATCGGCGGGAAGTGGGAGGCCTCTGTTGCCCGGTGCCTCGCGCCTTTGCGGAAGGTCCGGAGGGTTCTGTTGCCCGGCCCCTCCGGCGGCCGCTGGAATCCGCTTCTGTTGCCCGGTGCGGTCCAACCGCGCTTTTGTCTGTCTAACCTAGACCGTTAGGTCTTGGGTTAGGCCGCAATCGCGAGTGCTTCGTTATCGTTAGCACTTGTGTGATGGGCCGTTGCGGTGGTCCCATTCCGGGCAAAAACAGCGCCTTTCAATACACGTCGATCCTGGTTCGGCCCCATCAGGAACGGCCTTCATCGAAGTCGTTTCTGGTGGAGCCGCCGGGTACTGCCCCCGGGTCCGCTGCATCTATTCTACGCCGCAATTTATTGCCATAGCCGGCAAGCCGGCACGCCCTATATAGGCTTGAATCCCTGAATGAAAAGCGGCGCGCCTTCACAACGCCGCAATGCCTTGGCAAGACTGATCCATGCTGACCCAGCGTTCCCGCTATGCGCTCCGATCGATGCTGTTTCTGGCCCAACAACCCGAAGGCGGCGCGCCGACTTCGATGAATCGCATCGCGACCGAAGCGAACGTGCCTCGCAAATTCCTCGAACTGATCCTCGCCGACCTGCGCGAGGCCGGGCTGCTGCTCAGCACGCGCGGCAAGATGGGCGGCTATCGGCTGTCGCGCCCGGCGCAGATGATCTCGCTCGGCGAGATCGTGCGCGTGATCGAAGGGCCGCTCGCGCTGGTGCCATGCGTCAGCCTGACTGCCTATCGCCGGTGCAACGACTGCAAGGACGAGGCGACCTGCGCGATCCGCCACGCGATGGCGCGGGTCCGCAACGAGACGGCACGGATTCTCGACGGCACCAGCCTGGCGCAAGCCAATGCCGCCGTGGTGCTCGAAGCGGCTTGAGCGGCACCACCCTCTCCCGTAAACGGGAGAGGGATCGATGCAGTCAAACTTACGAAGTCCTCGTCCGCAGTTCATCCCGAATTTCGCGCAGCAGCACCACATCCGCGGACTCTGCCGCAGGTTCGGCGGTCCCTGCCGCCTTTTCCTTCTCGACCGACGCCATCATCCTGTTCACGCCGCGCACGATCAGGAACACGATGAACGCCAGGATCACGAAGTTGATCAGCACCGTCACGAACGCGCCATAGCCGAGCAGCGGCACCCCTGCGGCCTTGAGCGCGGCATAATCGGTGAGCGAGCCCTTGTAGGTTGCCGGCACGGCTCCGAGCGCGACGAAATAACTCGAGAAATCGAATCCGCCGAACAGCGCGCCGATTACTGGCATGATCAGGTCGTCGGTCAATGATTTCGTGATGTTGCCGAAAGCGGCGCCGATGATCACGCCGACGGCGAGATCGAGTACGTTGCCCCGCGCAATGAAGGTGCGGAATTCGTGCCACATTGCCTGGTGTCCTCCGTTATGCTTCGGTTCCGCAACGACATAGCCGCAATCCTGCCGTTTTCCGAATTTGCTTTCAGCGCAAGTGTGCTTCTCGTATAAGACACCTGGCAACGACTGAGAGGAAGAGAACTCGATGAAGCTCCGTGCTGCGCTCACGCTGGTTTCCGCGGTGCTGCTCACCGCCTGCGGCGTCAACAGCGTGCCCCGTTCCGAAGAGAACGCAAAGGCGCGTTGGGCCGACGTCCAGGCTGCCTATCAGCGCCGCGCCGACCTGATCCCCAACATCGTCGCGACCGTGAAGGGCGCGGCGGCGTCGGAGGGCAAGATCCTCACCGACGTCACCAACGCGCGCGCCAGCGCGACGCGTATCCAGGTGACCGCGAACGACTTGTCCGACGAGAACAAGGTCCAGCAATTCCAGGCGGCGCAGCAGGCGCTGAGCGGCTCGCTCGGCCGGCTGCTCGCGACCGCCGAGGCCTATCCCGACCTCAAGAGCCAGGCGCGCTTCGGCGACCTGGTGACCGAGCTCGAGGGTACCGAGAACCGGATCAACATCGCGGTGCGCGACTATAACACTGCGGTGCAGGCCTATAACACGACGATTCGCACCTTCCCCGACGCGATCGGCGCCAAGATCTTCTACGGCGCCAAGCCGATGGTGCCGTTCCAGGCCAAGGCAGGTTCCGACACCGCGCCGACGGTCAATTTCGGGAATACGAACTGAACCAAGGCATAAAGACCGCAGCGATGCTGCTCGCACTGGTTCCCGCCCTGTTGCTCGCCGGATGCGAAACCGCGCCGACGCGCAGCAAGGCGGCAGCGAACGACTATCCTGCGCTGACCGGACGGGTAGTCGACGCGGCGCACATTCTGGCGCCAGCCGCGCGCAATGTGCTCGAGCAGGAGCTGGCTCGGGCGGAAGCGAAGACCAAGCATCAAATGGTGGTGGTCACCGTGGCGAGCCTCCATGGCCGTGAAATCGCCGACTATGGCGTCGGCCTCGGCCGGAGCTGGGGTATCGGACGCAATGGCATCAACGATGGCGTATTGCTGATCGTCGCCCCCACGGAGCACAAGGTGCGTATCGAAGTCGGCATTGGTCTCGAAGGCGTGCTCCGCGACGAGGAAGCGGGGCACATTATCCAGACCGATATTCTGCCGCGCTTCCGTGTCGGCGACCTGCCGGCCGGTATTGCCGCTGGTACCAAGGCCATTTTGCACGAAATCGACGTGCCGGGAGCGACTCCGTGAACCTGATCCGCACTTTGCTCGTGCTGCTGATGCTGCTGCCGGTCCCGGCGATGGCAGCGCCCAGCTTCCCGCCGCTCACCGGCCGCGTGGTCGATGCGGCAAAGCTTTTGACTGCCGAGCAGAAGGCCGAGCTCGAAGCATTGTCCGCCTCGGTCGAACAGGCCTCGACACGCCAGCTCGTGGTCGCGACGATCCCCGATCTCCAGGGCTATGACATCGCCGATTACGGCTTTCAGCTCGGCCGCGCCTGGCAGATCGGGCAGAAGGAGGCGAACAACGGAATCATCCTGATCGTCGCGCCGAACGAGCGTAAGGTGCGGATCGAAGTCGGCTACGGCCTCGAGCCGATCATGACCGATGCGCTGTCGAATCGCATCATCCAGGAGCAGATACTTCCGCGCTTCCGCGACAAGGATATCCCGGGCGGGATCGTCGCAGGCGCCAATGCCATCGCCGAGCAGATGAAGCTTCCGCTCGAAGCCGCCGAGCAGCGCGCGAAGGACGCCGCTCCGCCGGTTCGCTCGGCGCGACAGCGCGGTGGGGGGGTCCCGATCGAGGCACTGTTCGTGCTCGGAGTGATCGCGTTCGTGGTGATTTCGAGCATCGGGGGTGCGATCGCCGGCGGTGCGCGCGGCCGCCGCTATCGCGGAAACGCCGGCGGCGGCAGCGGTATCCTTCCGGTGGTGCTATGGGGCATCGCCAACGAGATCGGCCGCGAGGCGAGCCGCGGGTCCTGGGGCGGGGGTGGCGGCTCTTCCTGGGGCGGCGGCGGTGGTGGCGGCTTCTCGGGCGGCGGCGGGTCGTTCGGCGGCGGCGGTGCGTCGGGGAGCTGGTGACGATGCGGTTGAACGATAGCGACCGCGCCAAGGTGGCGGCGGCAGTGGCGGCCGCCGAGGCCGAAACCGATGGCGAGATCGTCACGGTGATCGCCGGGCGATCGGACGCCTATCACGACGTCGCGCTGCACTGGACGATCCTGGCGATGTTGCTCGTGCTCGCGCTGCTCGCTTGGGTGCCTACGCCGCTCGAATGGCTCCATACGCATCTGGTCGAGAGCTGGGCGGAGAGCGTGCCGCCGCGCTGGTACCTGACCTTCGCGCTGGTGCTGATGGCGGTGACCTTCCTCGTCGCCCGCGTCGTGCTCGCGCTCGACGCACCGCGGCTGCTGCTCACGCCTGCCGGGACCAAGGCGCGGCGCGTGCGGCGCCAGGCGCTTGCGCTGTTCCGCACCGCCGCAGAGAAGCGCACGCGCGCAGCGACGGGCGTGCTGCTCTATCTCTCGGTCGCCGAACACCGCGCCGAGCTGATCGCCGACGAATCGATCCACTCGAAAGTGCCCAACGAAGTGTGGGGCGACGCGATGGCGGCCTTGATCGGCGCGGTGCGCGACGGTCGTCCCGGCGATGGTCTGGCCGAAGCGATCGGCCGGATCGGCAAAATCCTCGCCGAGCATTTCCCGCGCAGCTCCGGCGACACGAACGAGCTTCCCGACCGGCTTATCGAACTCTAAGTCGGCCACCATGGTGGAAGAGCAGGAAGAGATCGTGTGGTCGGGCAAGTGGATCACGGCCAAGCGCCGCGGCCGCTGGGAATATGTCTCGCGCGCGCGCAACATCCGCGCCGCGGTGATCCTCGCGATCGATGACGGCCATGCGATCCTGATCGAGCAATATCGCGTGCCGCTCGGTCGCCAGAGTCTCGAGTTGCCTGCCGGACTGATCGGCGACGATCACGCCGACGACACGGTTGCCGCAGCCGCCGAACGCGAGCTCGAGGAAGAGACCGGCTACCGCGCCGCGCGATTCGAACCGGTCGGTGAATTCTTCGCCTCGCCCGGCATGGTCACCGAGAGCTTCACCCTGGTCCGGGCCACCGGGCTCACGTGTGTGAGCGAAGGCGGCGGCATCGGCGAGGAAGCGATCGTCGTCCATCGCGTACCGATGGGCGAAGTGCCCGCGTTCGTCGCCGCCAAGCGCGCCAAAGGCGTGGCGATCGACGTCAAGCTCCTGCTGCTGCTCGCCGGAGATATCCTGGCAGGTTAAGGCAAAGTGCAACAGATCTCGCGCAGAGACGCGGAGACGCAGAGGTGGCGTCCAGCCCGCTCGCGATGGCACGCAACGAGCGGTTTTGCCGGCCGACGTCGAGGCTCGATACGCGCTCTCTGCGCCTCCGCGTCTCGGCGCGAACCCGATATCAAGCTGCGCCGCAGCGCGGCGTCAGCGGAAATTGTCGGCGTAGGTCTGGAGCTTGAGCTTTCGCTCGGGTGCCGCGATCACATGATAGCTATGGCCCTCGCGCTCGGCATAAGCCTTGGCCGCGTCGAGCGTCGGAAAGTCGAGGCGGAGCTGGTTGGCAACGTCGCCGCTGCCCGCCCAGCCTGTGAGCGGATCGGCGCGCTGCGCCTCGCCCGGCTCGAACTCGAGGATCCAGCCGCTGGTGCCCGCGCGGCCGGACTGCATGGCGTTCTTGGGCTGCTGATAGATGCGTGCGTTGGCCATGGCGCGAGTCTCTAGCGCGGTGTGTTGGCGCGCGCATCTGCCTTTTTCGTCCGCAATGTCGCCGACGCGCTCGCCGGATCATCGGGCCAGGGATGTTTGGGGTACCGCCCGCGCATCTCCTTGGCGACCGCGGTCCAGCTGCCCTTCCAGAAACCGGGCAGGTCCCTGGTGGTCTGGATCGGACGGCCGGCGGGTGAAGTGAGCGCGAGCACCAGCGGGACCTCGCCGTTGCCGACGCTCGGATGCTCCGCCAGTCCGAACAGCGCCTGCACGCGCACCTCGACGCGCGGGCCGCCCTCGGCGGCATAGTCGATCGCATGGCTCGACCCGGCGGGCGTTTCGAGCCGTGCCGGCGCGACGCGGTCGAGCGCTCGCGCACCATCCCAGCCGAGCAGGCCCAGCAGCGACTGGGTAAGGTCCTCCTGGGAAATGGAATCGAGCCGGCGCTTGCCCGCGAGCAGTGGTGCCAGCCAGGCGTCGAGACTGTCGCGCAACGCGGCGTCGCTCAGCACATTGTCGGCGCCGCCATGGTCGGCGGCGAAGGCCGCGCGCTGGCGTAACGCGGCGGCGGTCTCTGACCAGGGAAGCAGTTCGAGCCCGTGCGCGCGCACGCCTTCGAGCAGCGCGGCTTCGATCTCGGCGCCGCTCGCGCCCGAGTCGGGCCCCGCGCTCAAGCGCACCGCGCCCAACCGCCGCTCGCGCTGCGCCTGCACCGCGCCTGTCGCGGGGTCGAAAGTGACGGTCCGGCGAGTTTCGACATGACCCGCGAACAGCGTTTCGACTGTCGCCTGGTCGATCGGCGCGGCGGACAGGATGCGTGCGCCCGCAGCCATCCCCTGGGTCTCGGCGACCGCAAGCCATTCGGACCGCGCGAGCGGCGACGCCGGGTCGAGCCTGAACCCGCGGCCGCCGACCGACGCCCAGGTCTCGCCCGAGGGATCGCGGCGCCGGGCGACGCGATCGGGAAAGGCGAGCGCGACGCAACGCGCGATATCCTGCGCGCCGGCTTGTGGCGGCGCAGCGGGTACGAGCCTGGCCCATCGCTCCGCCAGCCTTCGCCCGTTCTCGGCGCGCTGGCCGCGTTCGCTGCGCCAGCGCCGCAGCCGCAATTCGAGGTCGGCGTCACTGCCGCCCAGCCCGCGCTCGCCGAGCAGCACGGCAACGTCCGCGGCGGTCCTCGCAAGCCCGATCTCGCCTGCGCGCACCAGCATATGCCCCAGCCGCGGCGGCAGCGGCAGCGCCGCGATCGCGCGACCATGGTCGGTCGGCCGGCCATCGGTGTCGAGGGCGTCGAGCGCCTGCAGTCGGTTCCGCGCCTCGACGATCGCGGCTTGGGGCGGCGGGTCGAGCCAGCGCAGCTGGCGCGGATCGGCGACGCCCCACAGCGCGCAGTCGAGCGTGAGCGCCGAGAGATCGGCTTCGAGGATCTCCGGCGTGTCGAAGCGCGGGAGCCCGGCGGTCGCGGCTTCTTCCCACAGCCGATAGGCTGTGCCCGGTCCCTGGCGCGCTGCGCGGCCCGCGCGCTGCGTCACCGCGGCCTGGCTCGCGCGCTCGGTAACCAGCCGGGTCATGCCCGCGGCACGGTCGTAGCGCGGGCGGCGCGCGAGCCCCGAATCGACCACGACGCGGATGCCGTCGAGCGTCAGGCTGGTCTCGGCAATCGACGTCGCGAGCACCAGCTTGCGTCGGCCCTGCGGATCGGGTGCGATCGCGGCCCGCTGCGCGGCGGGCTCGAGGCTGCCGTGCAACCGGTGCAGCACGATCTCTGAGCCGAGTCCTTCGAGACGTTCGGCCGTGCGCTCGATTTCGGCGACGCCCGGCAGGAAGGCGAGCACGCCGCCGGCCTCCTCGCGTAGCGCCTGCCGGATCGCGGCGGCGACCGAATCCTCGATTCGCGCCTCGGCGTTGCGGCCGAGGTGACGCAGCGTCAGCGGATAGGATCGGCCCTCGCTCTCGATGATCGGAGCACTGTCCATCAAGGCGGAAAAGCGGCCGCCGTCGAGCGTCGCCGACATGGCGACGAGCCGCAGGTCGGGCCGCAGCCCGGCCTGGGCGTCGAGTGCGAGCGCCAGCCCGAAGTCGCTGTCGAGGCTGCGCTCATGGACTTCGTCGAACAGCACCGCCGATACGCCGGCCAATTCGGGGTCGGCCTGGATGCGATTGACGAAGATCCCCTCGGTGACCACCGTCACTCGCGTCGCTGCCGAACGCTTGCTGTCCATCCGCGTGGCGTAGCCGAAGGTCTGGCCCACGCTTTCG
>Ga0105248_10000434_pt1 | contig 47462 bp, 34 predicted proteins | sample KBSS34metaG_FD_81524 | JGI IMG/M metagenome (GOLD analysis project Ga0105248, IMG submission 81524) | Switchgrass rhizosphere microbial communities from Kellogg Biological Station, Michigan, USA - KBS S3-4 metaG | ecosystem: Host-associated > Plants > Roots > Rhizosphere > Soil | place... | reverse complement strand
GCCGGCGCCGCCGCCCGGGCAGCCGCGCGGCTGGCCCGGCGCCCCGCCCCGGCCCTGGCCGGGGCAGGCCGATCAGCCCGCGGGCTACGGCCCGGCCGGGCCGGGATACCCGCCGGCCGGCCCGGCGGGACCGGGCTACCGGCCGCCCCCCGGCGGTCTCACCCCGCCGGCCCGGCGGCGGTTCGGACGCTGGGGACTGGTGCTGCTCGTCCTCGCCGTCTGCCTGCTGCTCGGCGCCGCCGCGACCGGGATCACCATCCTGGCCACCCGCGACGACGCGAAGCCGACCACGGCGCAGGCACTGCTCACAACCCCTCCGACGCTGGTAGCGCAGCTGCCCGCCGACCCGGACCGGGCCCGCGCGGTGTACGGGATCGGGTTCTCCGCCGACGGCCGGCGCCTCGCCGTCGCCGACGGAGGCACGACGGTCGGCTACCCCGGCCAGGCGGCGCTGCGGCAGTACGACGTGCGGGGCAGCGCCACGCCCGCCGAGATCGGCCGCTCGACGATCGCCCGCCCCGACTGGTGGGGCATCGCGTTCACGCCCGACCTGCGCACCGCCGCGGTCGGCATCTCCGACGTCGTCCTGCTCGACGTCCACGACCCGGCGCGGACCAGCGCCGTCAGCCAGCCGTTCGGCCAGCACTCGGGCACGGGCCACCGCACCCTGTTCGCACCCGACGGCCGCGTGCTCGCGATCGCCACCCCGGACGGCGCGGTGCGGCTGTGGAACGTGGCCGACCGGGCCGCCCCCAAGGCCGCCGGCGCGCCGTTCGGCGGCGGGGCGCAGGTGCTGAGCCTCGCCTTCTCGCCCGACGGGCACACTCTCGCCGTCGCGGGCTCGGACAGCCTCGTCCACCTGTGGAACGTCGCCGACCGCGCCCACCCGACCGCCATCGGCCAGCCGTTGACCGGGCACGTCAGCGGCGTGTGGAGCGTCGCGTTCTCGCCCGACGGCAAGACCCTCGCGACGGCCGGCGGGGACCGGACCATCCGCCTCTGGGACCTGGCCGACCCGGCGCGGCCCCGCCCGCTCGGCGGGCCACTCACCGGCCACGCGGACGGCGTGCTCGCGGTCGGCTTCTCGCCCGACGGGACCGTGCTCGCCAGCCACGGCCCGGACAACATCATCCACCTGTGGAACGTGGCGGACCCCGCGCACGCGGCGCCGCTCGGCCAGCCGCTGGCGGACCAGTGGGGGGCCACCTTCTCCCCGAACGGTGACCTGCTCGCGACCGTCGGGATCGACAACTCGATCCGTCTGTGGCGGCTGCGGTAGCGGTCGCCGGGCGCTGTGCCCGGACGTCGCGGCGGGGGCGTGGCCAGCCTTCCCGTGGCCGCGGACGTGACGGGACGCACTGACGCAAAGGCGACACCTCGGGTACAGGGTTCGTACTGGCCGCGGGGCACCTTCGCGCCGGAGTCTTGGAGTCCGGGCGGCGAACGGGGCGCGCCGGTCGGATCCCGAACCGGAGCGGAGGACTGGCGATGGCGACGTCCGCGCGCGAGGCGGCCCGTGCGCCACGGGCCCCGATCGCCGCGACGCGGATCGTCGAGATCCGGCTGCTCGGCGAGTTCGGCGCCCTGGTCGGGCCCGTGGCCGTGCCGGAGTCGGCCTGGTGCCGGCGGCGGGCGATGTCGCTGGTGAAGCTGCTCGCTCTCGCCCCGGCCCGGCGGCTGCACCGAGAGGTGGTCGTCGACGCGCTGTGGCCGCAGCTGCCGCTGGCCGACGCGGTGCCGCGGCTGCACCAGTGCGCCCACTACGCCCGCCGCGCCCTCGGCGGCGCCGACGCCGTGGTGCTGCGCGGCAGCGTGGTCGCGCTGTGCCCCGACCGGGACGTGACCGTGGACGCCGAGGTGTTCCGGCGTGCCGGCGCCGCAGCCCTGGCCGGGCTTGTCGACCCGGGAGCGCCCGATCTCGCTGCGGCGGCTGGGCCGGGCGCGGCGGTGGCGGCCGTGCCCGGCGCCGGGCGCCCCGGCGACGACGGGTCGGACCCCTGGGCGGGCAGCCTCTCCGGCCGGGTCGTGAGCCTGGACCGCTGTGTCGACCGGACGCTCGCCGCGCGCGCCGCCGACGCCTACCACGGGCCGCTGCTGCCGGAGGACGCCGCCGAGCCCTGGACCGAGCCGCACCGCGAGCAGCTGCGCCAGCTCTACCTGCGGATGCTGCGGGCGGCCGGGCGCTGGGAGCGGCTGCTGCTGGAGGACCCGGCCGACGAGCGGGCCCACCTGGCGATCATGCGCCGGCACGCGGCCCGGGGCGAACGGGTCGAGGCGCTGCGCCAGTTCGACCGGCTGGCCGCCGTGCTGCGCCGCGAGCTCGGTGCCGCCCCCTGTCAGGACGCCCTCACGCTGCGCGCCGCCGTCCTCGGCCTCTCCGCCTGACCGGCGGGCGCTGCCCGGGGGGCGCGTCGTCGGGTCCGCCGTCCGGCGGCCCCGCGACGACGTGGTGCGAAACCCGTCGGAGGCGTGCACCTCCGGCGGCGACCACGGCCACGGCCCGGCGTAGGCGTCCAGTGCCACCCGCAGCGCGTCCACCCGCTCCGCGCCGAAGCGGGTCCGCCAGCGGCGCTCGACCTGCGCCACCGCCGCCGGCCAGGTCCGCCGGGCGTACGAGCCGGCCCGTGTCGGGCGCAGCGGGGTCCCCGCGGTGACGCCGCGGGCGGTGCCGTAGCCGGCGCGGCGCTCGGCGCACCGTCGCCGACGGCGAGCCAGCCCCAGCGCTCGAGGCCGCCGACGTTGCACGCGGCGCCCGGGCGGGACTGCAGCTCGCCCACGGTGACGCCGTCCTCGTCGAGGCACCGCAGCCCGTTCGCCCACCTCGCCAGCGAGATCCGGAACAGCCCGGCCCCCGCCGCCTCGGAGCACAAGATATCTAGATGTATTGGCGTCCGCCACCGTCCGGGCAGCCGATGGCCGGCGCGCCGTATCGTGCCGGGAATGGAGTACGTCCACGGCTACTCGGACCAGGAGCACCTGCGGCTGGGCGCCCAGGCCGCGACGCTGACCGAGCTGCTGCACGCCGACACGCGCTACCCTGCGGGCAGCCGGGTGCTGGAGGCCGGCTGCGGGGTCGGCGCGCAGACGGTGATCCTCGCGGCGAACAGCCCCGGCGCGGACCTGACCTGTGTGGAGATCTCGGCGGCCTCGATCGCCGCCGCCCGAGCCCGGGTCACCCGGTCCGGCCTGGCCAACACCCGGTTCGTGCGCGCAGACCTGTTCGAGGCGCCGTTCCCGGCGGCCTGTTTCGACCACGTCTTCGTCTGCTTCGTGCTGGAGCACTTGGCCGACCCGGTCGGCGCGCTGCGGGCACTGCGCCGGCTGCTGCGTCCCGGCGGCTCCGTCACCGTGATCGAGGGCGACCACGGCTCGGCGTACTTCCACCCCGACAGCGAGCCGGCCCGCCGGGCGATCGGCTGCCTGATCGACCTGCAGGCCCGCGCCGGCGGGGACGCGCTGATCGGCCGTCGGCTGTACCCGCTGCTCGTCCAGGCCGGCTACCGGGACGTCGCCGTCTCACCCCGCGTCGTCTACGCCGATGCCAGCCGCCCGAACCTGGTCGAGGGGTTCACCCGGCGTACCTTCACCGCGATGGTCGAGGGCGTCGGCGAGCAGGCCGTGGGCGCGGCGCTGCTCGACGCCCCCACCTGGGCCGCCGGCATCGAGGCACTGCACCGCACGACCGAGCCCGACGGGACCTTCAGCTACACGTTCTTCAAGGCGACGGCGACCAACCCGGCAGCCTGACGCCGGCCCGACCGGCGTCGCGGCGCCGCCGCGCTGCGAACCGCGCGGTGACCGTTGTCAGGACGCGGCCGGGCGCACCCAGTCGACCCGGATCCACAGCGAGGTGGACGAGGCGACCAGCGCGCCGTCCGTCGTGTAGAGCGCGGAGGACGCGCGCAGTTTGCGCCCGTCGATCGCGTCCGCGCTGGCGACGGCGACGTACGTCTCGCCGGCGGTGATCACGCTGCCGGCTGGGAGCGAGACCGTCTGCCGGGCCAGCAGCGCCGCCAGGTCCTCGGCCGGCTGCGCGGCGCGGTGCGCCCAGAACGACGGGCAGTCCAGCGCCGCCCAGAGCAGCTGCCGGCCGACCGTGCCGTCGGCGTCGGCGAGCCCGTGATCGACGGTCCAGGTCGTGGCGACGAGGCCGAGCGGGCCGCCCGCGACCTGCCCCGGCCGGATCCGCAGGCCGTCGCCGACCGCCCGACCGATCCCGCAGCCGAAGCAGTCGGGGAACGGGTGGTCCGGCGCCGCCGCCCGACCCGCCCCCGCGCGTGCGGCCTCGTCGAGGCCGACGAACGGCGGCGGCGCGCCGTTGCCGGTGACGGTCGCCGCGTGTGCCTGGACGAGCACGGTGCCGGCGCGGACCAGCAGGACTCCGCCGTCGTCGGCGGCCACGACGTCGAGCGGCGTCTCCAGCGGGGTCAACGCGCGCAGCACCGCCTCGGCGGTGGTCGCCCCGGCCGTCGCATCGGCGTCGGTGTCGTCGAGGTACCCGGCGAGGGTCCCGGAGATCCACCCGCCGTTCGCACCACCGGGCGGCCCGTTGAACCGGGCCGGCACGACGATCGTGGCGAGGGCGTCCCGGCCGCCGTCCGCGCCGGGCATCGCCCGGATCTGGCCGCCTTCGGAGCTGGAGGTCGTCGTATTCACGCGTCCGACGCTAAGGCCTCGACCCGTCGCCGTGCCGAGGTGCCGGACCGTCCGGCCGCACCCAGGCAGGCCGCCGCGCCGCCGTCGCCGTCGCCGTCGAGGTAGGTTCACTACAGGGCGTAGTCATTTGTGTGCGGCTGAGGCGGCCGCTGGCGTCCGATGGACGGTGGCTGGTGGCCCAAGGTTGGGTCGGCGGCGGTCTGCCGGCCGACGGGGGTCGCGACGAAGCCCGAACCGTGTCGGATGGGTGAGCCTATAGTGACCTTCAGTCGACACACTTCGCCACCGGTCGGAGGAAGTGTGTCGACTGAGTGAGCCTATAGACGCCGCCAGCCGACACGGTTCGGGCATTGAAGTCGGCTCCGGCGCCTCCACCGACGACGGCGGGCCCGCCGGTGGTGCCGGCGGGCCCGCCGGTGGTGCCGGCGGGCCCGCGTCAACGGTCGTACGGGTCGGTGCTCAGTGCGCCGCGCCGCGCAGCGCCCGGCGGTACCGGCCGAGCGCCATGACCGGCCACACCAGCCGGTACAGGTTGTAGTTGATGTAGAAGTAACCGGCGAAGCCGGTGCCCGTGTACTGGTCCTCGTCCCAGCCGCCGTCGGCGGTCTGGGTGGCGGCGAGCCAGCCGACGCCGCGCGCTGCGGCCTCGCCGCGCGGGCCGTCGCCGACCCGGTCCGCGGCGATCAGCGCGAGCAGCGCCCACGCCGTCTGCGACGCGGTCGAGACGCCCACGCCGGCCGTCGACATGTCGTTGTACGAGTAGATGTCCTCGCCCCAGCCGCCGTCCGGGTTCTGCCGGGAGACCAGCCAGTCGGCCGCGCGCTGGATCGCCGGGTGGGAGGCGGGCAGGCCGGCCGAGCGCAGCGCGGGCAGGACGCCGCCGGTGCCATAGATGTGGTTGACGCCCCAGCGGCCGTACCAGGAGCCGTCGGGCTCCTGGGAGTGCAGCAGCCACTCGACGCCGCGCTTCGTGCGCGGGTCGTCGCCGAGGCCGAGCTCGCCGAGCAGCTCGACGACGTGCGCGGTGACGTCGGCCGACGGCGGGTCGGTCAGCATGCCGAAGTCGGCGAACGGGATCTTGTAGACGAGGTGGCCGGCGTTGTCGACGTCGAACGCGCCCCAGCCGCCGTCGGCGCACTGCATGCCGAACACCCACTGCAGGCCCCGGTAGGTCGCGGCCACGACCTTCTCCGGGCGGGGGTGCGATACCCGCATGAGCGCGAGCATCACCTCGGCGGAGTCGTCGACGTCCGGGTAGGTATCGTTCTCGAACTCGAACGCCCAGCCGCCGACGGGCACGTCCGGGATCGGCACCGACCAGTCGCCGCGCCGGGCGGTCACCTCCTGGCCGACCAGCCAGTCGGCGGCGCGGACCAGCGCCGGGTCGTTCGAGGCGAGGCCGGCGTCGGCGAGGGCGATCGTCGCCAGGCACGTGTCCCAGACCGGCGACTGGCAGGACTCCTGCATCCTCGAGCCGTCCGGGCGGATGACGCTGTAGTCGTCGAGCGAGCGCAGCGCGGCGGTGAGGACCGGGTGGTCCATGGGGTAGCCGAGCACCCGCAGCGCGATGATCGAGTAGGCGGTCGGCGGCTGGATCCCGCCGAAGCAGCCGTCGGCCTCCTGGCGCACGATGATCCACCGCTCGGCGATGCCGAGCGCGAGCGCGCGCAGCGGCCCGATCGAGTGCCGGTGGTAGACGTGCAGCGCCTTGTCGATCCGGTGGAACATCCAGTCCCAGGGCAGGTGCTCGAGCGCCGCGGTCTTCAACCCGCGGGCGGCGCGGGCGCCGACCCTGCGCAGCCGGCCCGCAGGCAGCGGGACGCCGGGGCCGCCCCCGTCCTTGGCCCGGCCGGCGACGTCCGGCAGCTCCGGCTCGGCGGGCCCGCGGCGGCGGCGCTTCGACGCGCCCGCCGGCGCCGGCGCGGCGGCGGGGCCGGCGGCGGGGCCCATCGGGGCCTGGCCCGCGGGGGAGCCGGCGCCGCTGCCGACCTGGAAGAGGTCCTCGATGGTGGTGTCCACCCAGGCGTTCGCGGCCCGCCCGCGCCGGCGGGACTTCGTCGTCGGCGTCGGCGGCGGGAAGAGCTCGTCGATCGGGAACGGCGGGGTACCGGTCGGCCGGTGGGCCATCAGCACGGTGATCGCGACGATCGTCTGCCGGCCCCACGAGGCGAACCTGTAGATCGACAGCGGCAGCTTCGCCGGCAGGAGCATCAGCTCCGGCGGCAGCACCGGCAGGTCCTCCCAGCGCCACCAGCCGAACAGCGCCAGCCAGATCCGGGTGAAGATCCGGCTCGCCGGCACCCCGCCGTGCGCGCGGGCCCATGCGGCGGCGGCGCGCATGTGCGGCGCGTCTGGGCTGTCGCCGACGAGGCGCAGGCCGACGTAGGACTCGACCGTCGCGGCGAGGTCGCCCGGGCCGCCGTGGTAGATCGGCCAGGACCCGTCTGCGTTCTGCCGCGACCGGATGAACCGGGCGGTGAGCTCGGCCTGCTCCTGGTTCCAGACGCCCAGCCACTTGCGCAGCATGAGGTCCTCGGCGTCGATCGTGGTGTTGCTCTCCAGGTCGCCCTTCCACCAGCCAGCGTCGTCCTGCAGCGAGCGCAGGTACGCGGCGGCGCGGTCGACCATGCCGTCGAGCTCCTCGTCGGGGCTCGCGACGGGCGCCGGGAGGGCGAGCGCGGCCGCCGCCGGCGCCGGCGGGACGGCGACGAGGTCGGGCGTGGCGGCGGCGCGGGCGGCGGTGGCCGGGAGCGCGCGGACCTTGGCGCTGTGTCCCCGGGCCATGGCGCGCCCGGTGGTCGCGGCGGTCGTGGCGGCGGGGGCGACGGCCGGCGCGTCGGCCGTGATGAGGACTCCGGCGGGGTCGTCGTCGGCCGCGCCGCGGGGCGCGGGGGCGAACGCGCTGGCCGGCGAGTCGGTGACGACCGTCGTCTCGTTGGTGGTGGTCACGAGATTGCCCTTTCTCCGCGGGTACGCGGCATACCAAGGCCGGGGACAAGCGTCACATACCGGATATATGGGGCGACGGCGAGCAGTGTTCGGCCGCGATGGCCGGCGCTCGTCCGCCGGGTGGGGCGGCGCGGCCCGCGACGCCGAGGTCGGCGGGGCAGGGCCTGCGCATGACGGGCAGTGGTACCGGCCCGGGCCTATCCTTCGGCGGTAACGCCGCCGGTGGGACCGGCTATGCCCTGGTCGGCGGGTGGACCGGTCGGCTGGGCGGCGGTCGGCGCCGGAGTCGGGCGGCGGGCGGCGGCCGCCGGGGCGGGTCTGGCCGCCTCGGTGCGGTCGGGGGTGGGATGGGCCGAGTCGGCGGGCACAAGCTGGTCGATGCAGAACTCGACCATCGCGAGCATCTCGCCGAGGTCGCCACTGCCGCGGGTGAACCAGGCCCGCACGCCGACCTGCACGGCGGCGAGGAACGCCGCCGCCGTCAGCTCGGGACGCAGATCGATGCCGCGGCTGTACGCGGGGCCGGCCTGCGGGCCGAAGCGCGGCGCGATCGCGGCCGCGAGCCGGTCGCCGAGGCGCACCATCCGCTGCAGCATCGCGGCGCTCACGGCGGGCGCGCCGTTGGCGATCAGCAGGTGTTCGACGTATCCGTGGAACGCGGCCGGCTGCGGTGCCATCGCCGCCCAGGCGTCCAGCGCGGCGGCACGCAGCGCGGCGAGCGGAGGCTCGTGCGCCGGCCGGTCGTGCAGGGCCGCGAGCGCGAGCTCGCCGACCTCGTCGAGCGGCGCGAGCGCCACCTCCTCCTTGCTGGCGAAGTACCGGAAGAAGGTGCGCACCGAGACGTCGGCGCGCAGCGCGATCGCGTCGATCGTGGTCGCGTCGTAGCCGCACTGCGCGAACAGCGCGTGCGCGGCGTCGACGATGGTGAGCCGGGTGCGCTGCTTCTTGCGCTCGCGCAGGCCGGCCGGTACGGGCTCGTCCGCGGCCGGGCCGCTCGGCCCGGCCGGGGCGTCGCCCGTGGGGCGGTCGCGGTCGGCGGGGGACATGGCGGTCCGGCCGACCGGGCGGATGATGGGTGCGCTGTCCGCCGTCGAGGTCAGTCCGGCGAGCAGGCGGCGCGCCGCCGTTCCCTTCGCCATACCGGTCCCCATGTGTCCCCCTCCGGAGGATGGCTGCCGCCGGGCGGCTGCCACCGTGTCTGAGGAGATCGTATGACAGGGGATGGCAGATGGCACCAACTGCCACTTTTTTGACAGCCCTTGGGTGCCAGCCACAACGGTGCAACGCCGGGGCGACTACCAGGCGATGATGTGGTCAAACGCACGGTCGACTGCACGCTGGAGGCGGCCGGAGCCTGCTGCCAGGCGTCGCCTCCCCGTCACCATCGGCGGACCTCGGCGCCGCACACGGAAACGCCCCCTCCCGAGAACGGGAGGGGGCGGGGCCGGCGGACCGGGCCGGCGCGGGCGGGGCCGCGCGGACGCAGAGTCGGGGCAGCCGCGCCGGCCGGTCGCCGGCGCGGCTGCGGTCACTTCGCGGTCAGCTGGGTGACGCTGTTGGAGACCTTGTCCTTGACCTTCCCGCCGGCGAGGTAGGCGTTGTCGCCGGCCGTGGCCGCCGCCGCGTTCTCGACGCCCGCCGGCAGGTCGCCGGCCTCGGTGACGGAGTTGTCGCTCGGGTCGAACTTGTAGATCTTGGTGGCCGCCTGGCCGCCCGACTCGCCGCCGGCCAGGTACGTGCTGCCGTTGAGGGTGAACGCCGAGGCGTCCCTGAGGTCCGCCGGCAGCTTGCCGACCGTCGAGGTCTGACCGGTCGCCGGGTCGAACTGCTGGATCGCGTCGGTCGGGCCGTTCGCCGCCTCGCCGCCGAAGACCGTGACCTTCTGGTCCGACCCGGAGCCCGTGGTCGCGACCGCAGGGTTACGGACCGGGGTCGCCAGCTTGCCGACGTTCTGGAACGTCGCGCCATCGCTGGTGGCCAGGATGTCGCCCTGGGTCGTGGTGCCGTCGTCGCCGCCGACCAGGTAGGTCTTGCCGTTCGCCGTCGCGGCGCCGTGGTTCTCCCGCGGTGCCGGCAGCTTGCCGACCTCCTGGCTGGTGCCGCCCGAGAACGTCTGGACGACGTCGGTGGCCTTGCCCGAGCCCGAACTGCCGCCGAAGACCGTGGGGGTGCCGTTCACAATGGTGGCGGCCGCGTCCGTCACCGGCTTCGACAGCGTGCCGGCCGACGTGGCCATGCCGGAGCTCGGGTCGACGGAGGTCACCTGGTTGGTCGGCCGGCCGCCGCCGTCCTCGCCGCCGAGGACGAGCATCCGGCCGTCGTCGGCGACGGCGGTGGCGCCGGTGACTGCGGTCGGCAGGGCGAACGGCGCGTCCGAGGCGGTCAGGGCGCCGGCGCCGGGGCTTGCCGTGCCGGACGGTGTCGCCGAGCCCGAGGGTGTCGCCGAGCCGCTGGGGGAGCCCGAGCCCGACGGCGTGCCGAAGCCGCTGGGGGAGGTCGTGCCGGTCACGCCTGGCAGGAGCGAGGCCGTGCCCGGGCTGCCGGTCTGGAAGGTCTGGGCGGAGGCGCCGGGCTGGCTTTCGCCGCAGCCGGACACGAGCGCGGCCGCGAGCACGCAGCTGGCGACGCCCGCGGCGGCCGCCGCCGCACGGGTCGCCGGCCCGCGTCGGGGCCGGCGGGACGATGATCCGTAACGTCTGTCCACCTCGGCATACTCACTCAGCGTGACGGCGCAGACGAGTCGACCTTGACGTCGGCGGTCGCGCTGGCAAGGCGACACGCCGGCGCCGGCCGGCCTACGTTGCGGCGCACCCGGTGCCGCGCAGGGCCTCCCGCGTTGTCCACGCCGTTGACGACTCCTCGCGATCCTCATGATCATTTGTGCTGGCGGTCCGGCAGGCGACACCGGTCGGCACCCGCACGCGAGCGGGTCCATGATGGTGGCGTCTCACGCCCGATTCGTTCCCAGCCTGGTGGCCGCGCGGCATTTGTGCCCGACCGCGGCCCGCCCGGCCGCTGGGGGTTCCGCAAGGAAGGATGGCGATGCGGCCGTTGACGCGGGCGGCGCGGACCGCCGTCGGAGTGCTCGCCGGCACGCTGGCGCTGGCGCTCGCCGGCTGCGGGCCGAGCCTGCAGGACGACATCCCCCAACAGCTCACCGCCAGCCCGTCGGCGCCGCCGGCGTCGGCCGCGGCGGGCAGCACCGGCACGGGCACCCCGCAGCCGTCGGCCGGCGCCACGCTGCCGCCGGGCGACAAGGCCTACCTGGCGCAGCTCGCGCGCACGCTGCCGGACCTGTCCGCCGAGGACCAGTGGAAGATCGACCAGGCCACCTGGACCTGCACGCTCTTCGACGCCGGCATGACGCTGCGCGGCGCCGCCACCACCTCGGCCCAGGTCTCCGACGACCGGCTGACGGTCGGCGACGCGGTCACCCTCGCCCGGGCCGCGGTCCCGAACTACTGCCCCAACCACACCGCAGAGCTCGCCACCGACGGCAGCGCCCCGCTCGATCGCACCCTTGACGCCTACGCTCAGGGCGCCTGCTTCTGGCTCGACTACGCGCGCGAGCTCAACAACGGCGGCAAGCAGGTCGGCGACATCGACCTCGCCTACGCCGTGTTCGCCGCCAGTGTCGAGGCCAAGCGCTCCATGCCGCTGGACTTCCGCAACGCCTGGCTAGCCCTGACCAGCGACATCAGCAGCGCCCAGGGCCTCACCGACCGCCGCACCCTGTGCGAGCAGCACGGTTGGGGCGGCGCGGGCAAGCCCGCCTAACCCGTCGGTCACCTCGACGACCGGCGTCCATGATCGCCGGTTGCGCCCCCGCCTGGTCGTGATCCGCCCCGGAACACGAGCACACGGGGGCCGAGACCGCGATCATGGGCGAACGATCAGTCAGGGGAAGACGGCGTAGAAGCGCCAGTCGAGGACGTCGCGGGCCGGGGCGCCCGGACTGTCGGCGTCGGCGCGGACCAGGCAGCGTAGCCGGGCCACGCCGCCGCCGGCCGGGCGCGGCGTGAGCGCCTCGACGGCGACCTCGCCGCGCAGCGTGTCACCCTCGTGCACCGGCCCGGTGTGGTCGCAGCCGTCCCACCCGGCAACGGTGACCAGCGACGGCAAAGCCCGGGCGACCTGGGCGAACGCCACGCCGATCGTGTGGCCGCCGTAGACGAGCCGTCGCCCGCCGGCCGCCGCGGCGTCGTGGTGGACCTGGGCGACGTTGAGGGTGAGCCGGGCGAGCTCCGGGGCGCTGGACACGACGTCGCCGCCGCCGATCCGGCAGGACTGCCCGACGGCCAGGTCCGCGAACCGCGGGCCGGCGGCGAGGGCGCCGAACGGCGCCAGGTCCCAGCCGTCGACGACGGCCGCGAGCTCCGCTTCGGTCGGCTGCGCGCCGACCCGCTCGGTGTCGTCGCCGTGGCCGGTGACGTGGTCGGGGTCGCGCAGCGGCAGCATCGCGCAGCGCCAGAAGTCGAGCACGCCGCGGCCGAGCTGGTCGACGGTCGTGATCCGCAGCACCGCGAGCCCCGTCGGCCGGCGGCCGGCGCGGGGCTTGTTCTGCCGCAGCGCCACCACCTCGGTCGTGGTGCGCAGCGTGTCGCCGATCCGCGGGGCCCGGCGGAACACCAGCCCCCGGTAGAACAGGTTGGCCTTGACGTGGTGGGTGACCACCGTCGACTGGCCGATCGCGACGTCCCAGACGACGTTCGGCGCGACGACCGGCGCGGCGGACGGGTCGGTGCCGGTGACGTCGGCGCACAGCGCCGCGTCGAGCGCGAGCGCGAGCCGGCCGCCGACGATCGCCCGGTGCGCGTCGACGAGGCCGCTCGTCAGCGTCAGCCCCGGCGCCGAGCGGAAGATCTGCCCGACGGCCAGCTCGTCGAAGTACGGCCCCTCGGCGACTGCGGTGTCCAGCGCCGAGGTGTCCAGCGCCGAGGTGTCCAGCGCCGGGGTGTCCAGCGCCGGGGTGTCCAGCGCCGCGTCGCCGGTCATCGGCCGTCCCCGCCCTGGCCCCGGCCACCGGTCGCGCGGTCGGTCGCCGCGATGACGCCCCGCCCCGCCAGCGCGCCGATCTCGGCGTCGGTCAGGCCAAGCGCCTCGGCGAGGACGGCGGCCGTGTCCGCGCCGATCCGCGGCGCCTCACCGGGCGCCCCGTACGCCCCGTCGAAGCGCAGCGGCGAGCGCGCCGTGATGGCCGGCAGGCCCTGCGACGGCACCTCCCGGCGCGGCGCGTCGTCCGCCGGCACCAGCACGTGCGCCAGCACCGGGTGCACCCCGCGGGCGTGCGCCGCGACGACGTCCGTCATCCCCTGGTAGCGGCCCCACAGCACCCGGGCCGCGTCCAGCTCGTCGGCGACCTGCTTCGAGTCGCGGCCCGCGAACCAGGGCCGCAGCACGGCCGCGATCGTCTCCCGCAGCCGGTACCGCTCGGACTCCAGCGTCAGGTCGGCGTCGAGCGCCGCCTCCAGCGCAGTGAACACCTGGCCGGTGCCGGTGACCGAGCACAGCGCCGCCCACTGGCCCTCGGTCAGCGCGACGACCATCACCCGCTGGCCGTCCCGGCAGGCGAAGTCGACGCCGAAGCTGCCGTAGACGTGGTTGCCGTGCCGGGGCCGCTCGTGGCCGCTGGCCGCCGCCTCGGACAGCCAGCCGAGGCTCGCGACGCCGGCGAGCGCGACGTCGGACAGCGCCAGCTCGATGTAGGCGCCGACGCCGGTGCGGGACCGGGCGTGCAGCGCGGCGAGCACGCCCGTCGACACGGACAGGCCGGTGACGAGGTCCCAGGCGGGCAGCACGTGGTTGACCGGCGCGCCGCCCTCCTCGGTGCCGGTGATGCCGGGCAGGCCGACCTGGGCGTTGACCGTGTAGTCGACGGCGGGCCTGCCGTCCGGGTAGCCCTGGACGCGCAGGTGGATCAGGTCGGGCCGGCGGGCGGCGAGCAGGTCGTTGGCCATCCAGCGCCGGCCGACGACGTTGTCGATGAGGACGCCGCGGTCCGGGCCGGGCGCGGCGATCAGCGCGACGACGAGCTCCCGGCCCTCCTCGGAACGCAGGTCGAGCGCGACGGAGCGCTTGCCCTTGTTCAGCGAGTGCCAGTAGTAGCTCTCCCCGGTCGGCGCCACGGGCCAGCGCCGGTAGTCGCTGCCGCCGCCGACCGGGTCGACGCGGACGACGTCGGCGCCGAGCTGCGCGAGCGTCATCCCGCCGGTCGGCCCGGCGACGAAGCTGGCGCACTCGACGACGTGCAGCCCTGCCAGCGGGCGCCCGCCGGCGGCCGCGATCACGCCGGCCGTCCCGGCACGCCCGCCGGCTCGCCGGCGACGACGGCACGGGCCCGGTGCCGGGCCGCCGCACCGGCCGCGGGCTTGGCACCTAACGAACGGTCAAGGCAGACGGCGGCGGGCACGTCGGGCTCCTCGGATCGCGCGGACGTCGGATCGCGCGGACGCGGCCCGCCCCAGGTGCGGGCGGACCGACAGTCGGCAGGCAGAGCGAATGGTACGGCGGCCCGCCGGTCGGCTGCCTGGCGTGCGGCCGCCGGGAGCCCGGCCGGTCCGGCCGAACCGGCCGAACCGGCACCGAGGCAGCGGTTCTGTATTCGGGTATCCGCCCTGGGTGACGGTCCGAGGGCGCGGCGGGGGCCGGTGGCATACCTCGATCGCCCCGGCGTCGGGTGCGCCAGGAGGGCGGTCCATCCTGAGACGCGTGGATGACGACATTCGCGAACTGCTCAAGGCCCCGCCGGCCTACCTGTTCGGATGGCCCATCCCGCTGATCGACGAGCTCGGCCTGCTGTCCCGTGCCGCCTATGATGGCCGGATCGGCCTCGACGAGTGGCGGCGGCGCGACCAGGAGCTGCGCGCCTCGATGCCGCCGCTGGCCAGCCCCGGCATGGTCACGGCCATGCACCGGCGGGTGACGGAGGCGTGGCGGGAGGCCCGGCGCGGCTCGTCGGACACCGCCGCCGCCGAGACGCTGCTGACGATGATGGGCCGGCTGCGCTACCTGACCGAGCTGGCTCCGACCGACGCCGAGCTGTTCCACGAGCTCGGCGGCCTGACCCGCCAGCTGCGCGGCCTCAGCCCGCAGGACAATCTGAGCCGATCGCTCGGCCGGCGTGCCGAGCTGATCCGCAACTGGCTCGCGACCTCCGGCGAGTTCGACCTGGTCAGCGGCCTCGAGTGGGCGGTCGTCGGCCGCTACCGCTGGGTGAGCACGCCGCTCGGCGCGGTCCCGACCTACGTCGACGAGGCCCGCCGGCTGGCGCTGACCGATCCGGCGAACGCGGCGAAGTCGGCGGCGAGCGCCGGCATCCGCGGCCATGAGGGCGTGCCGCCGCAGATCGCGGCGGCCGAGACCCGGCAGGCCATGCTGTACTCGTCGTTCGCGGTCCTGCTCGAGGAGACGGCCGCGCGCGACGGGTTCGAGGAGCTCGGCGACGCCCTGGCCGCGGTGTGGAACCGCCCGGCGACCCGCCGGTTGCTGATGACGGCCACCGCCGGCGGCTGGCCGTGGATCTTCGCGACCTACGACCCAGGCCTGCCGACGGTCGCCCCCGGCCCCGGCGCCCGCACGCCCCGCGCGGCCACTCCGATCTTCCACGCCACCGAGTCGGAGTTCGCCGCGACGCCCCTCGACTGACCGATCGCGGCCGCGACCGGCCCCGCTCGATGGCCGGAGTTCTCCCGTCCTCGGTGGTCGAACGGTCTACAGGCCGGTCTCGGCGATGGTCCGGCGGATGCCGTCGGCCAGCGGGGTGGGCTGCCAGCCGAGCTCCTTCTGTGCCTTGGACGAGTCGGGCGTGGCGTTCCACAGCAGGTACTGCAGCTGGCAGCGCGCGATCGGCGGCGGCCGGCGGGTGACCCTCGCGACCGCCTCACCCACCGCGGCCATCGCGGCCAGCACCGGGCCGGGCAGCGTCACCGCGGGCACCCGCCCCCGGCCGGAGACCTCGACGACGGTCCGGGTGAGCCGGGCTACGGTGGCGTGCTCATCGCAGAGGATGTACCGCTCGCCCGGCCGGCCGTGCTCGGCCGCGAGCAGATGCCCCAGCGCCATGCCCTCGGTGAACACGACGCCGAACCCGCCGGTGGGCACCGCGGGCAGCCGGCCGCGCAGCACGGGGCGGAACATCTGCGTCTCCATCGAGGCGTAGCCGGTCGGGCCGAGGCCGTAGACCGTCGCCGGGTTCACGAACACGACCTCCACCGGGCCGGCCGCCGCGCCGATGGCGCGCTCCGCCCGCTGCTTGGAGCGCTCGTAGTGCGTGCCCTTGTCGGCGACGGCGAGGTTCGTCTCGTCGAAGGCGCCGCCCCGGGGCGCGTGGAACACGTCGACCGTGCTGGTGTGCACCAGCCGGCGCACCCCGGCGGCCGCGGCGGCCCTGGTGAGCTGCACCGATCCCTGCACGTTGACCTGGTCGAACAGCGCCGGGTCGGCGAGCCACTGCTCGGGGATGCCCATCGCGTTGAACACCAGCTCGCGGTCGGCGCAGGCCGCGGCGAGCGCGGCCGGCTGGGAGGCGTCGCCGCCGACCAGCTCGACGTCGGTCGGCAGGACCCGGCCGGCTCGGGAGACGTCCCGGACGAGCGCGCGCACGTCGTGGCCGGCCGCCAGCGCGGCCCTCGCCACGGCCCCGCCGACCTTGCCCGTGGCCCCGGTCACCAGTACCCGCACCTCGGCGACGCTAGCCGCGGACGCGCCGGCCCGCAGGCCGAGCCGGCGGCCCGGCCTGCCATGTCGTGCGATCGGTCCACAGCACCCGCATCGGGATTGTCGACCTGGATGCACCCGAGTTCTTCGTCCGCGCGTCATCTCGCGGATGCCGGCCGGGGGGAGTGGCGCGCGAGTCTGGGTCCCCCCAGATTCCCGACAAGGAGCATCCGTGGTCGACATCGATCGCCGCAGGTTTCTGAGCCTGGCCGGCGGGACCGCGGCCCTGGTCGCCCTCGACCAGAGCATCGCGCGCGCCGCCGAGATCCCGGCGAACCGGCGGACCGGCACGCTGAAGGACGTCGAGCACATCGTCGTGCTGATGCAGGAGAACCGGTCCTTCGATCACTACCTCGGCTCGCTGCGCGGCGTCCGCGGCTTCGGCGAGCCGCATCCGGCGGTGCTGCCGAGCGGCCGGCCGGTCTGGCACCAGCCGAACGGCGCCGGCGAGCTGCTGCCCTTCCACCCGGACATGGCCGACCTCGGCGCGGCGTTCCTCACCGGGCTGCCGCACGCCTGGCCTGACGGGCACCAGGCGCTCAACAAGGGCGTGTATGACGGCTGGGTCCCGGCCAAGGGCACGCCGACGATGGCCTACCTGCAGCGCCAGGACGCGGCGTTCCACTACGCCCTCGCGGACGCGTTCACTGTCTGCGACGGGTACTACTGCTCGTTCATCGGGAACACCGACCCGAACCGCTACTACATGTGGACGGGCTGGACCGGCAACGACGGCAAGGGCGGCGGCCCGGTGCTGTTCAACGACGAGCTGGGTTACGACTGGAAGACCTACCCGGAACGGCTCGAGGCCGCGGGCGTGAGCTGGAAGGTCTACCAGGACGAGGGCACCGGGCTCGACGCCGCCGGCTCCTGGGGCTGGGTCGACGCCGACCCGTACATCGGCAACTACGGCGACACCTCGCTGCTGTACTTCAACGCCTACCGCAACGCCGCCCCCGGCAGCCCACTGTACGAGAAGACCCGGCGCGGCACCCGGGCGGCGAATGGCCAGGACTACTTCGAGCTGCTGCGCGCCGACGTCAAGGCGAACAAGCTGCCGAGCATCAGCTACGTCACCGCGCCCGAGGCGTTCAGCGAACACTCGAACTGGCCGACGAACTACGGCGCCTGGTACATCGCGAAGGTCCTCGACGCGCTCACCAGCAATCCCGAGGTGTGGAGCAGGACGGCCCTGCTCGTCACCTACGACGAGAACGACGGCTTCTTCGACCACCTCGTCCCGCCGCACCCCAACAACGACCTGGTACCCGGCGCGAGCACCGTGCCGACGACGAACGAGTACTACCGCGGCCCGAAGGGCGACGCCCACTACGGCCTCGGCCCGCGGGTCCCGATGTACGTCGTCTCGCCGTGGAGCACCGGCGGCTGGGTGGCCTCCGAGACCTTCGACCACACGTCGATCATCCGGCTGATGGAGCGTCGCTTCGGCGTCAAGGAGCCAAACATCACCCCGTGGCGCCGCGCGATCTGCGGCGACCTCACGTCGGCGTTCGACTTCGGCAAGGAGCGGACCAGCCCGCCGAAGCTGCCCGACACCAGCGGCTGGGCGCCCAAGGACCGGGCACGGCACCCCACCTACATCCCGGCGGTGCCCGCGACCGGCACGATGCCGCACCAGGAGCCCGGCCAGCGGCCAGCCAGGCCGACGCCCTACGAGCTGTCCGTGCAGGAGACGTCGAAGCCGGGCGCGGCCACCCTCGCCGTCGAGTTCCACAACGACGGCACGCTCGGCGCCCACTTCCAGGCCCGGCTGCTCGCCCCGGTCGGCGCGCCGCACAGCTACACCGTCGGCGCCGGCGCGAAGCTCGCCGCGAGCTGGCCGGTCAGCGGGAACTACGACGTGCAGGTCCACGGCCCGAACGGCTTCTTCCGGCGCTACGCCGGCGCCGTCGGCGCGGACAAGGTCGCCGTGTCGGTCCGACGCGCCGGCCGGTCGTCGGTGCTGCAGGTGTCCGTCGACGCCCCGAAGGGCGTCACCGTGGATGTGCGCAACGCCTACGACAAGCAGGGCGCGCACGGCCCGGGGTCGCGGAAGCTCGCGATCGACACCCGGCACGCCGCCGGCTGGTACGACATCACCGTGTCGGTCCCCGGCACCGGCTGGGTGCGCGTCTTCGCCGGGCACCTCGAGGACGGCGGGCCGTCGGTGAGCGACCCGCGGCTCGGGGGCTGAACCGGCTCTGTCCGGCTGAATCCGGCTGACCGCCGGCTGATCACGGGCGGGCCGTCGGCTGACTGCGGGCTAACAGGGGGTGGACCGCGGGCTGATCGCGGGCCGGCCGGGGCGGGTCGTGGGAATCTCGCGTCCGCGAGGTCCCCGCGGCCCGCTGCGTTGCGGCCGCACCCGGCGCCGAGCAGGCGGAGCGGCGCTGGCCCTGCACGGCGCTGAGCGGCTGGAACATCGCCGGGCACCACCCCACAACGGACACGACGTGAGCATGCTGCCTCACCGGCGACCCACCGGGCGAGGTTTGGCGGAGGGTGGAGGACTCGAACCTCCGCGGGCAGAACCCGACCTGCGCTTAGCGGGCGCGTCCCTTACCGAACTCGGGCAACCCTCCGTGGAACCGGTGTCGTACGCGCCTGTGCCCGTACGAGTCTGTGCTGCTCGAAATGTGTTGGACCTCAGGGTGCCTGTACCAATGAGCTACAGCCTCCTGCGCGCGGTGCGTGGAGTTGAGCGTGGTGCGTGAATGTGCGCGGTGCGTGGGTTGGGCGCGGTGCGTGGAGCCTCGGGGATTCGAACCAGGCTCGAACCCCAACGGCTTGCGCCGCCCTTCCGTTTTCGAGACGGAGGCCACCCCGACGGTGACGTCATCTTCCAGAAGGGCCGCCGCCAGCGCGGCCTCGGTGCTCCGTGCGGGACTTGAACCCGCAGTCTCCGGGTTGAGGGCCCGGCGAGTTGATCCGCTTACTCCAACGGAGCATGGTGACCCGTGGGCTGGTACCTAGCCCTTGACCCGGCCGCCGGGAGCGAGACGGGCGGGAGCGCCGCGGGCCGCGACGCGTCGGAAAGTACTGCGCGTTGTCGTGCGCGTGGTCGCCCGAGGACTTGAACCTCGCGCCTCCCGTGTATCAGACGGGTGCTCTCCCCTGATGAGCTAGGGGACCGTGGTGGGGCAGGCGAGCTGAGGTGAAAGGACTCGAACCTCTATCTCCGGGTCCAGGGCCCGGCGGCCTGCCCTTGACCGACACCTCAAGGAGCGACGGCGCTGCGCGTCGCGTGGGCCCGGGAGGTACCGAGCCTCCCTCTCCCGCTCTTCAGACGGGCGCTGATCCGTCTCAGCTACGGACCCGTGGAGTGGACGGCCGGGCTCGAACCGGCGACCTTCACCATGGCAAGGTGACGTGCTACCGCTGCACCACGCCCACACGGGAGGAACCCGTCCAACAAGAAACCCGCCGGCGACGCGGGGACGTTCCGCGCGGGTGGTTCCGAGCCGCCGGGCGGATTCGAACCGCCGACCTGCCGCTTACGAGGCGGCCGCTCTGCCGACTGAGCTACGGAGGCCTGACGGCATGACCGGATTCCTGGCCGGGCCGCCGCGTACCCCTCACAGGAGTCGAACCTGTGCCCCCCCGGGTCGCCGCCGGGAGCTCTGTCCGCTGAGCTAGAGGGGTGCACCGCCGGCGGCCCATCGACCGCGTTCGTGGCGACGGTGCCGGCGTCGTCGGGACGGCCGGATTCGAACCGACGTCGACCTGATCCCAAATCAGGTGGGCTACCGCTACCCCACATCCCGTTTCGGTGGCCCGCGGCGGGTGCCGCGGGCCACCGGTGTGCCAGGGACGGCGCCCTGGCATGTCGTGTCCGCTGTGGAGTTGTCAAGCGTGCGGGCGCGGCCCCGGCGGGGCGCGCAGGCAGGGACGGAGGGACTCGAACCCCCAACGAACGGTTTTGGAGACCGTCGCTCTACCGTTGAGCTACATCCCTGAGGAGAACGGCCATGCGGGCCCTGTTCCCTGGGAAATGAGAAGACCGCCTCGCGGACAGCTGGCGCGGGCGGTCGTGTTCCGAGGACCTGTCAGGTCCTCGGTGCCCGCCTCGGGCTTTCCGCGGCCGCCCACCAGGGCATGGCCGTGGCTGACACGCGGCCCAGGAGGAGATCGGCCTGGGAAATTCGGTCCGAATATGTCGGTCGCATGCCGCCGCCTCCTCTGCCGTCGTCGCCGAGTCTCGCTCGGCGCTTCTTCGCTCCAGACTCCGGGTCCGGTCCCGCTTGGCGCGTGCGTGCCCGGTGTTTCCCGGGCCTCGTTCGTGCGTCTGAAACCAGGATGCTCCCGCCCCCGGATTCCCTCAAGCTATTTTTCGCGGCGCCCGCGGGCCGGGTCGGCGACGCGCCCGGTACGGCGGCGGACCCGGGAGCCCTCGATCTCGTCGAGGCAGTCGATATCGGGGTCGAGACCGCCTTTACCGCCCCGATTTCGCCTGCCTCGACGCACCGACCGCGCCCGCAGGTCGTGTCAGCGGTTGCTGGTCGGTGGCGCGGGGCGCTCCAGGCTGGCGACGAGGCGGGCGAGCGCGGGCAGTGCGGCGCGGATGCGGCCCTGGTCGACGTCGGTGAGGCGGCCGACGACGCCGACGACGGCGGAGTGCAGGTCGCGTTCGGCCCCCTCGACCTCGGCGCGTGCGTCCGCCGACAGGTACAGCCGGGCGACGCGGCGGTCGTGCGGGTCGCCGCGCCGCTCGACCAGGCCGGAGCCGACGAGATCCGTGATCAGCGTGCTGAGGTTGTGCGGCCGCATCGACAGGGCCTCGGCGGCGTGCCGGACCGAGACGCCGGGCTCGGCGGCGAGCAGGCGCATCAGTTGGATGTGCCGTGGGCGCAGCTTCTCGAACGCCGCCGGGGTCGCGGTCGGCTTCTCGGCGCCGACGACGAGCCACAGCATCCGGGCCGCCTCGACGATCTCGACGGCCAGCTCCTCGGCGCGCCCGTCCCGGGCCGCCGTGACCGATCGCACGGTCTCGCGGGCGACCCGGCGCCGGGCGCCGGGCGGCGTGGCGTGCGCCGGCGTCGCGTGGCTCGACGCTGCGTGCTTCGGGGTGGCGCCGCGGCTGGGGGACCCGGTCACGTCGGAGTCCCGCCGGCGGTCGGGCTCCGGCGCGCGCGGCGCGGGGACCCGGACAGGCGGCACAGGAGAGGTTCCCGGGGGAGTCCGCACATCACAAAGCCTGTTCTATCGGAGTTTCCGCACCGTTCAGCCCAGGTTTCCTGAACGTACCGAGAGCCTTAGGTCCCATGGGCAGGTCCCCCGATGAGGTACCCGCCACCTGCCGCCTCGGCCCCACCCCCGTGACGAGAACCCTGCTACGCCGCAGGTTCCGGCTTCGACGTTAACCGGCCGGGCCTCCGGGTGCGACGTCGGTCGCCGCCGCCGCCGCGCCCCCATCGGCTCCGGTTCGCCCGTCCGCGCGGCGGCCGTCGGCCGGCCGCGGGGAACGCCGCGGACGGCGGTCCCGTCTAGCACCGAAGTGACTCCTCGGCTAGAGCAGATCCCTGGCTAGAGTGTTGGGGTCCAGGGCGAGACCGGCCGGTTCGCGGCGTCTTCGGCCGTCGCGGGCTGGCTGCCGGGCCGGCCGCGGCGTCGGCTACTGTCAGGCGTCGTGACCAGGTACGGAACTGCTCTGGGCCATGGGCCCGCGGGCCGTGGCGCCGCTGCTCCCGACGCCGCCCAACCCGGCCCCACCGGTGACGCCGTCGAGGTGCGGACCGCCGTCGAGGTGCGGACCGGTGTCGTGGGGATCGGCCGCGCCGCTGGCGACCCGCGCGTACGCGTGGCGGCCCGGTGAACTGGTTCCAGGGTGGCGTGCTCGGTCTCGTCCAGGGGCTGACCGAGTTCCTGCCGGTCTCGTCCAGCGCGCACCTGCGGATCGTCCCCGCGCTGGTGGGCTGGTCGGACCCGGGTGCCGCGTTCACCGCCGTCAGCCAGATCGGCACCGAGACCGCGGTCCTGCTCTACTTCCGCAAGGACATCGCGAAGATCGTGTCGAGCTGGGCGCGGTCGCTGACGAACCCGAAGTACCGCGGGACGCACGAAACTCGGATGGGCTGGCTGATCATCGTCGGGTCCATCCCGATCTCGATCCTCGGCGTGACGCTGAAGGACACGATCGAGGGCCCGTTCCGCGACCTGCGGCTGATCGCGACGACACTCGTCGTGCTGGGCCTCATCCTCGGCGCCGCCGACTGGTACGCGGCCCAGGCGGGAAAACAGGGCCGGCACGCCGTCCCCAGGGCGCGCAAGACCGTCGAGGACCTCACCACCCGCGACGGCCTGATCTACGGCCTCGCCCAGGCGCTCGCGCTGATCCCCGGGGTGTCCCGCTCGGGCGCGACCGTCAGCGGCGGCCTGTTCCTCGGCTACACCCGGGAGGCGGCGGCACGGTACTCCTTCCTGCTCGCCATCCCGGCTGTCCTCGCCTCCGGGCTGTTCGAGCTGAAGTCGGTCGCCGACGGCTCCGACGGCGACGTGTCCTGGGGCCCGACGATCCTGGCCACCGTGATCGCGTTCGTCGTCGGCTACTCGGCGATCGCCTGGTTCCTGCGGTACATCTCGACGAAGAGCTTCGCGCCGTTCGTGGTGTACCGGGTGGCCCTCGGCATCCTGCTGCTCGCCCTGATCGCCTCCGGCCACCTCGACGCCCACGCCGGCGCGTCGACGACCGACGCCGCCGCCGGCTGACGTCCGTCGGCCCGGCTGGCCCGGGCAGTATCGCCTCGCCGCGGCCCGGATCGCCCGCTCGGCGCGGGAGGCCGAACCGGCGCTGGCCTGGTTCCGACGCCGATGTACGAGCGGGGATCCCCGAGACGTCGGCGCCGCCTTCCTGAGGTCTGCCTGAAATCGGTTCAGTCTGGCGTTTCGCCGGCCTCGTGGTAGCAAGGTTGGTGATCGAGCTGGCGAAGTCCGAGTAGAACACGGCGCCTGGACGACCGCGCGGCGCGCAGCACGTCGACGGTGCCCTGCGCGGGCAGGCCGGCCCGCTGTGCCGGTGCTCGACGTGCTCGCGGGACCCGGGTCCGTCCGACGGTCGGTCATCGCGTGCCCCCACTGCCCGCACGGCCGCGGCGCGTGCTCGATCAGGGATGAGTTCGCTTGACGGACGATAATTCGTAGTCGACCCCGCGTATCGATCGGGCGGCCGGGCGTGTCAGCATGGTGTGTTCTATGGCCGCCACGTCACCGACCCACTCGCCCGGGGGCCCGCCGCCTGGCGCGCCCGCCGGTGACCCGGGCAGCTCGACCGGCCCCGCCGGCCGGGTGGCTCTTGGCGCCGCGGGCCGTGGCACCGCGGACGACGCCGACGACCGGGGTGACGTCGTCGGGCCGCTGGAACGCGGCCTCGCCGTCCTGCGCTGGCTGGCCGCGCGGGCCGACGCCGGCCCGGCCGTCGGCCCCCGGCCGGCCCCGCTCGCCGAGGTCGCCCGCGTCTGCGGCCTCGCCCGCGCCACCGTCGACCGGGTAGCCGCGACGCTCGCCGCCGACGGCCTCGTCCGCCAGGACGGCCGGACCGTCACCCTCGCGCCGCGGCTCGCGGCGCTGGGGAACGCCTACCTCGCGTCCTGCCGCATCCCGGACGTGCTCGCCGAGACCGCGGCCCGGCTCGCGGACGCCTTCGACGAGTCGGTGTCGGTCGCCGTCCCGGACGGTGACGGCGTCCGGTTCGTCCTGCAGGTCACCCGCCGGCGCGCCATGTCGCCGGTGTTCCGCGTCGGCGACCTGCTGCCCGCCGAACGCTGCGCGCCCGGAGCGCTGTTCGCCGCCGACTGGTCACCGGCCGGCTGGGCGGCCTGGCGCGCGCGGGTCGACACGGATCCCGGGTATGGGGGCTTCCCCGCGCTGTGGTCACCGGCGTCCCACCCGGCCGGCACGCCGATCGCCGAACCGGGCGACGTCGAGGGCGCGGCCCCCGGCCCGGACGCGGGCGCGGTGACCGGCTTCGCCGCCCGGGCCGCCGCGGCCCTCGAGGCCGGCCACGCCGTCGACGACCAGCTCGTCGAGGCCGGGCTGATAGCGGTCGCCGCGCCGATCCGCGACCGCCGCCCCAACTCGCCCACCGCCGGCCAGGTCCTGGCTGCGCTCAGCGTCGTCAGCCACACCAGCCGGCACTCCGCCCGCTCGCTGGCGACGGACGTCCTGCCCCGGCTGCGCGCCGTCGCCCTGGCGGCCGAGGAGGCGCTCGCCGACGACGCCGCCGCGCCGAACGGCGAGGCGGACGGCTGGCCGGACGCCGATCTGCTCCGGGAGACCAAGGCCGAGCTCGGATCCGGCTACCTGCAGTCCATGGCCCGCGGCTTCGCGGTACTGCGCGCGTTCGGCGCGGGCACCCGGGAGCCGACGCTCGCCGAGCTCGCCCGCGCCACCGGCCTGCCGCGGGCCACTGTGCGCCGCTCCCTGCTGACGTTCACCCACCTCCGCTACGTCGCCAGCGCCGGCCGCCGGTTCCGGCTGCTGCCCCGGGTGCTGGAGCTGGGCTACGCGGCGGTCACCGACATCTCCCTCGCGGCGCTCGCCGAACCGCACCTGACCGAGCTGGTCGCGGCGGTGCGCGAGTCCGCGTCGGTGTCGGTGCTGGCCGGCGACGAGATCCGCTACGTCGCCCGCGTCGCGGCCAGCCGGATCGTGAGCGTGGCGGTCACGATCGGCACCCGGTTCCCCGCGTATCCCACGGCGATGGGCCGGGTGCTGCTCGCCGGGCTGCCGCCGCAGGCGCTCGCCGGGCAGCTGGCGCGGCTGCCCGCCACCGGCCCGACGCCGCGGGCCGTGACCGACCCGGATCGGCTGCGCGCCCTCGTCGCCGCCGCCGACCGGGACGGCTACGCCCTGGTCACAGGGGAGCTGGAGGAAGGCCTGCAATCGCTGGCCGTGCCGCTGCGGGACCGCGCCGGCCGGGTCGTCGCCGCCGCGAACGTCTCGATGCCCGCCGGCCGGGTGCCGCCCGAGCATGCCCGCGCCGTGCTGCTCCCGGCGCTGCGCACGGCCGCCGCCGCCATCGAGGCCGACCTGCGCATCGTCACCGCCTACCGCACGTCACCCGCGGTCTGACCGGCGGGTGGACGACCGGGCCGCTGCGTGTGAGTAGCCATTCCGACACCCGATGCGTCGGGTGCGGACGGTCGACGGTGCCGAGGCTGGATCCGCATCGAGGGGGACGGACTCACGTCCTGGGCGACCGGAGGCTGCGCAGCAGCCGGGTCCAGGGCCGCTGCGGGGGGACAGCCGGCGCGGCGGGCCGGGGAGGTCGGGGTGGCACCGGCGGCAGCCGGGGTGGTGGCGCGGGAGCCGGTCGCGCCCCGGTCAGCGGCCCCGGCGGCGGGCCGGACAGCGTGGGTGGGCGGGCGCGGGCGGGCCCGGGTGCCCGGTAGGCGCCCGCCGGCGCGGGCGCCGGCGGAGGCGGTGTCGGCACGAGGGTCTGCGGGAGCGGGAGCAGCGCGGAACCGGCCGGCAGGCGCAGCGTCGCCTCGCTGGCCGGATCCGCGGGTGCGGCGTCGGTCAGCCAGAGCAGCAGCTCACGCGCGGTCGGCCGGTCCGCCGGGTTCTTCGCCATCGCCCGGGCCACGACCGGGCGCAGGGCGTGCGGCAGGCCGCCCAGGTCGGGCCCCTCGCACACCACCCGGCGCAGCAGCTCGGTGATGCCCGGCTCGCCGAACGGGAGCCGGCCCGTGGCGGCGTAGATGACGTTGCCGCCCCAGGCGTGGACGTCGGTCGCGGTGGTCGCCTGCTGGTCGAGGGCCTGCTCGGGCGACATGAACACCGGGGTGCCGAGCTTGCCGACGGTGATGGCGGTGGCGTCCTCCAGTGGGCGGCAGACGCCGAAGTCGATGACCCGCGCCCCGGACGAGGACAGCATGATGTTGCCTGGCTTCAGGTCGCGGTGGACGACGCCGGCGGCGTGGATCGCGGTCAGTGCCGACGCCACGGCGACGGCGAAGCGCTCCAGGTCCGCCGGCGGCAGCGGTCCCCGGTCGGACACAGCGGTGCCGAGCGTCGGCCCGTCGATGAACTCGGTGACGAGGTAGGGGCGCGGGCCGGAGACGTCGACGTCGAGCACCTCGGCGGTGCAGAACCGGGCGACCCGGCGGGCGGCGTGCGCCTCCCGCCGAAACCGCTCCCGGAACGCGGGGACGCGCGCGAGATCCTCGTCGATGACTTTCACCGCGACCAGCGGGCCGGCGTCCCGACCGGCGTTGCCTGCGCGGGCCTGGGCACCCGCCGCCACCGGCGCGGCTCGGCGGGCCAGGTAGACCGTGCCCATGCCGCCCTTGCCGAGCACGCCGACGACCCGGTACGGCCCGACCCGGCGCGGGTCGTCCGGACCCGGTGGCGCCACGTCCGGCAGGCCCACCACCCACACTCTCCTACCCGAGCGCGCGGCCACGTCCCGCCCCGCCGCGCGCCCGCGTCGCGACTTTCCCCCGTAGGTCAGGCTATCCCGCCCGCGGGCTCGGGATGGTCGTAGGCCGCCGATCGGGCCGCCCCGCGCGGCGCACACGGCGGGGTTGCGCGCACCCTCGGGCCGGCCTGGCGCCCGGTCCGCGCAGGTCCGCCCGCCGCCTGCCGCGCGGCGTCGGGCCGTCGGGCTGCGGTCGGCGCCGTCGCCCGTCCGGGCGCGTCGGTGGGCCCCACCGCGCAGCGCCCGGCACCGTCAGCGCGGCGGCCGCGGGGCGGTGAAGAGGCGGCCGACGGCGCGGAGGTGCTCGCCGAGCGCCGGTGGGCCGAGGACCTCGAACGGCGCGCCCAGGCGGGACAGCAGCAGCACCACCCAGGCGGGGTCGTCGGCTCCGATCCGCAGCAGGCACGGTCCGGCGTCACCCGGCGCGTCCCGCGCTCCGGCGTCACCCGGCGCGTCCCCCGTCCGCTGCGCGTCCGCTCCGGCGGGGGCCCAGGGCTCGACGGTCGCCCAGCGGCCGACGACGCGGGCCACGTCGGGGACGGGCGCCCAGACCAGGACCTCGGCCTGGCTGCGGGCCGGCGCCGAGCGGACGGCCGAGCGGACGAACGCGGCGGCGTCCCCACCCGGCAGCGGGCGAGGGCGAAACCGGCTGCCGGTGGTTAGCGGCTCGGCGATCCGGTCAAGCCGGAAGGTGCGCCAGTCGGCCCGGTCGACGTCGAAGCCGACGAGGTACCAGCGGCCGCTGAGCGACACCAGGCGGTGCGGCTCGACGTCGCGGCGGGTCACCGCGCCCTCGCGGTCGGTGTAGCCGAAGCGCAGCCGCTCCTCGGCGCGGGCCGCCAGCGCGATCGACGTCAGCAGCCGGGCGTCGACGGGCGGTCCGCCGATCGGCACCGGCACCGTGTAGGCCCCGAGCGCGTCGGCCCGGTGCCGCAGTCGGCGCGGGATCACCTGCGCGACCTTGGCCAGCGCCCGGACGGCGGGCTCCTCGATCCCCGCGACCGATCCGCCGACGGCGGCGCGCAGCCCGACGACGATCGCGACGGCCTCGTCGTCGTCGAGCAGCAGCGGCGGCACCGCGGCGCCGGCCTTCAGCTGGTAGCCGCCGGCGACCCCACGGCTGGCGAGCACCGGGTAACCCAGCTCGCGCAGCCGGTCGACGTCGCGGCGCAACGTCCGGGCGCTGACCGCGAGCCGATCGGCGAGCTCGACCCCCGCCCAGTACCGGTGCGTCTGCAGCAGCGCGAGCAGCCGCAGCATCCGTGCGCTGGGCGAGGCACGCTCACCGTCGCCCCGGTGCCTCTCGCCCCGGTGCCCGTGGCCCGCGGCCGCCTCGGCCTCGGCTTGCGCCTCGTCGAAGGCGTCGCCGACGGACTGGTCGGGCAGGTCGGTCGCCATGCCTCCAGCATGCCCGCCATTGCGGCCGGATCCTGGCCGCAACCAGCGCCGGCCGCCCGGCGCCGGCCGCCCGGCGCCGGCCGCCGGCGCTGGACGGCTCGGGACCGCCCGGGTCGGCAGTCCCGCGTCGCCCGGCGCCGGCGGACCGGCGTCACATCCGGACGGTGGCGTGCATCTCCCAGAGGAGGATCTCGCTCGGCGCCGTGGCGGTCACCGTGTGGCCGCCGGTGGCGGTGAGGCGGGCCGCGTCGCCGGTGTCGAGCGCGCCGGCGCCCTCCAGCGTCACCGCGCCGCGGGGTACGAACAGGTGCAGGAAGGGCGCGTCGGGCAGGGTGACAGACTGGCCGGGCTGCAGGCGGGCGGCGTGCAGCGCGGCGTACCTGTTGCTGATCCGGATCGCGGCCGCGTCCCGGTCGCGCTGCATCCCGGAGGCGACCGGGACCAGCCCGCCGGCCAGCAGCTCGCCGTCGATCTCGAGCTGCTCGTAGCCCGGCTCGACGCCGGCGGCGTCGGGGACGACCCACATCTGCACGAAGTGCACCGGGTCCGCGTGCTCGTCCCCGCCGGTCAGACGCCAGGAGTCGTTCTTCTCCGAGTGCAGGATGCCGGTGCCGGCGCTCATCCGCTGGGCCAGGCCCGGGTAGATGACGCCCGAGTGGCCGGTCGAGTCCTGGTGGACGAGCGCGCCGTCGAGCACCCAGGTGACGATCTCCATGTCGCGGTGCGGGTGGGTGTCGAAGCCGGTGCCAGGATCGACGACGTCGTCGTTGTTCACGATCAGCAGGCCGTGGTGGGTGTTGTCCGGCGCGTAGTGGTGCCCGAAGGAGAACGAGTGCTTCGAGTCGAGCCACGACGTCCTCGTCGCGTCGCGGTCCTGCGCGCGGCGGATGTCGACACGGGCCTCGCGGGTCGCGGTCGCAGCGGCCATGGTGGACCGTCCTTCCTGGGCCGGCTCCGATAGTCCGGGCGCCGACCCCAATAGTTGCATGCGCAACCATCAAGCGTCCGGGTTGGGCCGTCATTCCCGTCAGGGTGGCACTGGGCGCGCCCTAGGCTGTCCCTGACTCCGTATCCCATCGCGCGCGACCGGACAACGGCCGCCGGCGCGGCCGGGAGCGGACCGAGCCGATGGGCGGGACGCGTGCGGGAGCGGTTGCGCAAGGTCGCGGCGGACACGGTCCGGATCGTCGACGCCGGCGGGTACCGGCTGGACGACGGGCGGTGGGTCGACCTCACCAAGCGGGTGGGCCGGGCCGTCGACGGGACCGTGCTGCACGGCCCCGACCCGCTCGCCGCCGAGGCACCCGCCGCTGCGGCACCGGGCGGGACCCCGGGCCCGGCGCGCGTCGAGGTCACCGGCGAGACCACCCTCACGGCCGCCCGCCGGCTGCTGGCCACCGCCCCGGGGGCGGCGGCCGTGCTGAACTTCGCCTCCGCGCTGCACCCGGGCGGCGGCTTCCTGTCCGGCGCGCGCGCCCAGGAGGAGTACCTGTGCCGGCTGTCCGCCCTGCACCGGTGCCTCGTCGACCGCGACGACTACTACGGGCCGCACAACGCCGCCGGCACGTCGCTCTACAGCGACCGGGTGCTGCACTCGCCCGCCGTGCCCGTCTTCCGCGACGACGAGTACGCGCTGCTGCCCGAGCCGGTCGACGTCGGCGTCCTGACCGCGGCGGCGCCCTATGCGACCGGGCTCGCCCGCACGGAGCCGCACCTGCTGCCGCGCCTGCCCGAGGTGTTCCGGTCCCGGGCCCGGCAGGTGCTCGCCGTCGCCGCGCACCATGGGTACCGCCGGCTGGTCCTCGGGGCCTGGGGCTGCGGCGCGTTCGGCAACGACCCGGCCGTCGTCGCCGCCGCGTTCGCCGAGCTGCTGCTGCCCGGCGGCGCGTTCGCCCGCCAGGTCGACGAGGTCGTGTTCGCCATCCTCCGGCAGTACGACTCGGAGTCGTCCACCGGCGACGTCTTCGCCACCGCCCTCGGCCTGGCCTGAGCGTCCCGCCACGGCGCTGGTTGCCGGGCCCGGGCCGTGCCGGCCCGGGCCGTGCCGTCACACCGGCGGACGGGAACTCGCCGCGTACACCGGCGCCGAACCGTGACTGCGCCCGGCCGCACGCGCAGCGCCCGCGGATGCGTACGGCGGCCGTGGGTGGTTCGGCAGCACGACCGGCGCGACCAGGGCGGTGTCGTCGCGGCCGAGACCGGCACCGCCGACGGGGACCGGCCAGGAGCGCTCGTTGTGGCAGCTGGCCGCGAAGGTCACCGCCCACCACGGCGGCCGCGCCAGCGAGAGGAACCGCCAGCCGGGCGCGCTGAACACCAGATGCGCGGCGATCAGCGACCGCCGCAGCGCCTCGTCCCGGACGGCGTCGCCGCCTGGCGCGTCGAGCGCCCCGGACAGGCCCGCCGGGTCCGCCGCCCCCCACGCCGCGAGCTCGCCGGCGGCCGGTGACCAGCGCGACGTGTTCCGCAGCTCGGCGCCCAGGTGGACCGTGCGGAACGGCCCCGGCAGCCACCGAGCCGTCAGGGACAGTTGGGCGTCGAGCCGGTGCCAGGCGCGGACGAGCCGCCCTCGCCCCGGCGGCCCGATCGGCACGGCGGCGAGCTGGACGTTGCGCCCGGCCGGGCTCACCACCGGGATCGTCCAGCGGGCCGGGTCGGGCCCCGCGCCGCCGGCCCCGCCGCAGCGGGTTCCGACGTCGCCGGCTCCGACGTCGCCGGCTCCCGCGAGCAGGTCGGCCAGCGGGATCAGCGCGTCCTGGTCGCACGGCGCCGGCTCCCACCAGGCGCACAGCTCGCCTCCCGGCCCGCCCGCCGCGTCGGCCGGGGTGACGCCGTCCCGGGCGCCCACCCAGACGGCTCGGTCGACGAGCCGCAGGAACCGGATCCGCACCCGCAGCACGCCCAGGTCCGCCCGCCGGTCCGGATCCGTGACCAGCCCGGAGCCGTCACCCGGCTCGTGCTCCAGCAGGCACTCGGCGCGGCAGGACGAGTGCCCGCCCCTGCCCGCGTAGGCGGGCGGCGTGAGGACACCGAACGGGCCGTGCCGCCCGTGCTCGCCGGCGACATGCGGGTGCAGCTGGTAGCCCCGGTAGAGCGCCGCGTCGGCCACCGCCCGGGCGGCCTCGACGCCGCTCGGCGCGCTCACGGCGCCCCCGTCCCGGCGGCCGCGGATCCGGACGCCACCATGCCGGCCGCGACCGTCCCGGATTCCGCCGGTGTGGCCACGCCGGCGGCCGTGAGCAGGGCGAGGATCGCGTCGTCCCAGCACCCGAGGCTGTTCGCCGCCTTGTAGTGGGCGACGGCGTCCACCGTCTCGCGCCGCAGCCGGATCCAGGCCTGGCCGGGGAAGTAGGAGTCCATCAGCTCCCGCCAGACCGGCACCGGTAGCCGGTAGGCCGCCATGAGGTGCCACGGAACGCGCTCGACGCGTGGACCCGCCAGCGTGGACAGGAACGCCGTGCCGCTGAACTGCAGCGAGAGCGGGACCACCCCGGCGCGCAGCGCGTGGAAGTACCTCCCGGCGGCGACCTCCAGGTCGTAACTCACCGGGATGTGCAGCTCCGCCTCGGTGCTGCCGGCGAACGACCCGACCATGACCGACACGGTCGCCACCGGGAAGGCCCGCAACGAGCGCGACCAGCGGGCCGTCCCGCCGAACAGGGCGCACAGCCGCGCCCGCTCCTCCTCGCCGTAGCCCCGCGCGGTCGGCTCCACCCGGACCTGGCAGCGTAGCGCGATCGCCTGGACCGATGCCCCGGTCGTCTCGGCCACCCGCAGCCGGGCCACCAGCGTCGGGCCCGCCCCGCAGGGCATCGGCGCGATATCCACACAGTCGAACGCGAACTCCGCCATGGCCGTCACCCCTCTTGGGTAGTGCCCGGCCTGGCCGCCCGTAACGTCCGGTCGCGCCGGCGTCTGGGCCGGCGGCTAGACGGTGTCCGGCGCGGCGGGGGCCAGCGGCTTGACCAGGACCGTGAAGGCGAGGTCGTCGCGCCGGGGCAGGCCGAAGCGCTCGTCGCCGTAGGGGAAGGGCTTCGTGTCGCCGGTCGGCCGGTAGCCGCGCCGGGTGTACCAGGCGATGAGCTCGGCACGCTGGGCGATCACGTACATCTCCATCCGGTCGGCGCCCCAGTCCGCCCGGGCGCGGCGCTCCGCCTCGGCCAGGACCACCGAGCCGAGTCCGCCGGCCTGGCTGGTCGGGCGCACCGCGAACAGGCCGAAGTAGGCGGTCGACCCGTGCCGCTCCAGCTGACAGCAGGCGACGATGCCCGCGCCGGCGGCCCCGCCTGCCCAGGCGGCCTCCTGCTCGGCGATCAGGATCATCGTGGCGTCGCCGGCGACGATCTCGGCGAGCTCCCGGGCGTCCGTGCGCGGGCCGTCGAGCAGGTCGGCCTCGGTCGTCCAGCCGGCCCGACTCGACTCGCCGCGGTACGCGGACGTGACCAGCCCCAGCACCGCTGGCACGTCGTCGGGCGTCGCCGCCCGGAACCGCACGCCGACGTGTCCGTCCTTCCCGACCGCTTCGCTCGTCCGCACACCCCCATCCTGGCAGCGCGGGCGGGGTCAGGCCCGGCCGGCGAGCTCGCGGGCGAGCGGCGGCAGCACCTCGCCGAGCGGGGCGTCGACGAGCAGGTCCGCACGGGCGTCGGCGCGGGTGGGGCCCTGGTTGACGATGGCGACGGGGATGCCGAGCTTGGCGGCCCGCAGGACGAATCGATACCCCGACATGACGGTCAGCGACGACCCGAGGACCAGCAGCAGCCGAGCCCGCTCGACGACGTCCATCGCGGCGGTGACCCGGTCGCGCGGGACCGTCGCGCCGAAGAACACGACGTCCGGCTCCAGCCGGCCGCCGCCGCACCGCCGGCAGCCGACCATGACGAACCCGGCGATCTCGACCTCGGCCAGCACCGCGTCGCCGTCCGGATTGACCCGCCCGGCCGGGGCGTCGCCGTCCGTCGCCGGGTCGGGCTCCTCGGCGCCGGACACGCCGGCGTCGACGGCCTCGGGCCGGAAGTCCGGGTTGGCGGCGGTGAGGCGCGCCTGCAGGTCGGCGCGCGGGCTGACGTCGCCGCAGTCGGCGCACAGCACCCTGGCCAGGCTGCCGTGCAGCTCGATCACCGAGCGGGCGCCGGCGGCTTGGTGCAGGCCGTCGACGTTCTGCGTGACGAGCCCGGCGAGCAGGCCGCCGTCCTGCAACGCCGCGACGGCGGCGTGGCCCGCGTTCGGCAGGGCGTCGACGACGTGCCGCCAGCCGGCGTGGCTGCGCGCCCAGTACCGCCGGCGGGCGGCCGGATCGCCGGTGAACTGCTGGTAGGTCATCGGCGAGTGGTTGCGCCGCAGGGCACCGCTCGGCCCGCGGTAGTCCGGGATGCCGGACTCGGTCGACATGCCGGCGCCGGTCAGCACGGCGAGACCACCACCGTCCGCGCAGCGCGCGGCGTCGATCGCGGCCCGCAGCGCCGCCACCCCGGCCGCCGCGTCGACGACCACCGCCAGGTCCGGCGGCCGCGGGCCGAGCGCCGCGGTGCGCGCGAACGGCTTCACCCGGTACGTCAGCGGTGCCGTGCCCGCCACCAGGCCGTCAGCTGCCATGTCCCCATGGTGCGGCATGGCGCGGCCTTGCTGCGCCGCAACGATCGCGGCGGCGGCCAGCGGGCGTCGGCCAGCCGCGCCGTTCCGAGAGAGCGCGTCACCGTCCGTGAGAGGTTCGTCATAGTGTGCGGCGGGCCGGGCAGGCCTTCCGCCGGCGACCGGCCCGGGCGCGTGTCCATTGCGCGTGCGGCGGGACGGCCGTGGGTGCGCGCGGGCGGGTCCCCACGGGGCTGTGGTTCGGTCATCGTCAGGTCGAACTCCTCGCATACGGTTGGCGCTGTACGTGCAGAGTGCCGGCCGCTTCGCCGTGCCGCGGCCACGCGACCGACCGAGCGAGGGGATGCGAAGCATGGAGCAGCGGGTCGACGCCGACCCGGCGACAGCCGGCCCGGCGGGCGCCGCGGCCGACGTCCCCGTGCGAACCCCCGCCGGCGGATCCGTCCCGGACCCCGCCACCCCCGTCAGTGCCGTGCCCTTGCCCGTCGGGGTCGACGGCGCTGCCGCCGGCGACGTGCTGGTGTTCGCCGCCGGTGGGCTGACCGCGGCCGAGGTCGCCGAGCGGGTGGCCGCCGGCCAGGTCAACGACGTGCCGACCCGCAGCAGCCGGTCCGTCCGCGAGATCTTCGTCGCGAACGTCCTGACCCGGATCAACCTGATCATCGGCGTGCTGTTCGCCCTGATCTGCGTCGTCGGGCCCATCCAGGACGGCCTGTTCGCCGGCGTGATCCTGGCCAACTCCGTGATCGGCATCATCCAGGAGCTGCGCGCCAAGCGGACCCTCGACCGGCTGGCGGTGATCGGCGAGGCCCGCCCCGTCGTGCGCCGCGACGGTCGGGCCACGGAGCTCGCCCCCGGCGAGATCGTCCTCGGCGACGTGATCGAGATCGGCCCCGGCGACAAGATCGTCGTCGACGGGACCGTCGGCGAGGCAGACGGACTGGAGATCGACGAGTCGCTGCTCACCGGCGAGGCCGACCCGGTGCACAAGCGCCCCGGCGACCCGGTCATGTCCGGCAGCTTCGTCGTCGCCGGCTCCGGCGCCTTCGTCGCCGCGAAGGTCGGCGCCGAGGCCTACGCCGCCCGGCTCGCCGCCGAGGCCAGCCGGTTCACGCTGGTCAACTCGGAGCTGCGCAACGGCATCGACAAGATCCTGCGGATCGTCACCTACCTGATCATCCCGGCCGGGATCGCGCTGATCATCAGCCAGCTCACGATCGACAACAACGGCCTGGCGGAGGCCACCCGCCGGATGGTCGCAGGCCTGGTCAGCATGGTGCCCGAGGGGTTGGTCCTGCTGACGTCGCTGGCCTTCGCGGCCGGCGTCATCCGCCTCGGCGCGCGCAACTGCCTGGTGCAGGAGCTGCCCGCGATCGAGGGCCTCGCCCGGGTCAGCGTCGTCTGCCTCGACAAGACCGGCACCCTGACCGAGCCGGCGATGGACGTTCTGGAGATCCGGCAGCTCGGCGCGTTCGCCGCCGTGGCCGCGGCCACCGACGGGCCCGCGCCTGAGAACGCGGACGGGTCCGAGAACGCCGACGCGACGGCGGCTGCCGACGGCCCCGCGGCGGGGGAAGAGGAGGAGCGGCCCGCCGCCGGCGATGCCCCCGCTCGTGGCGCGGGTGACCGGGTGGCGGCGGTGCTCGGCGCGCTCGGCGCGGCGGATCGGCGGCCGAACGCGAGCCTGCAGGCGATCATCGACGCCTATCCGGCGCCGGCCGGGTGGCGCCCGGTGGACGCGGCCCCGTTCTCGTCCGCCCGCAAATGGTCCGGGGCGACCCTCGCCGAGCCCGACGGCACCGAGGCGACGTGGCTGCTCGGCGCGCCGGACGTCCTGCTCGAGGCCGGGCACCCGGCGCTCGCCGACGTCGACGCGTTCGGCGAGCGCGGGCTGCGGGTGCTGCTGCTCGCCCGCTGCGACCGGTCGCTCGCGGACGCGCTGACCACTGGCGCCGCCGGGCTCGCCGGCGCGGTCGAGCCGGCGGCGCTGGTCGTGATCGCCCAGCGGCTGCGCGCCGACGCCCCCGAGACGCTGCGGTACTTCGCCGAGCAGAACGTCGCCACGAAGGTCATCTCCGGGGACAACGCGCTGTCGGTCGGCGCGGTCGCCCGCGAGCTCGGCCTGCCCGGCTCCGACGAGCCGGTCGACGCCCGCGCGCTGCCCGAGGACCGGGATGCGCTCGGCGCCGAGCTGGAGACGCACACGATCTTCGGCCGGGTCAGCCCGCACCAGAAGCAGCAGATGGTCGGCGCGCTGCAGGCCCGCGGCCATGCCGTCGCGATGACCGGCGACGGCGTCAACGACGTGCTCGCCCTCAAGGACGCCGACATCGGCGTCGCGATGGGCTCCGGCAGCCCGGCGACCCGCGCTGTCGCACAGATCGTGCTGCTGGACAACAGCTTCGCCGCGCTGCCGTCCGTCGTCGCCGAGGGCCGCCGGGTCATCGGCAACATCGAGCGGGTCGCGAACATCTTCCTGGACAAGACCGTCTACTCGGTGCTGCTCGCGATCGTCGTGGTCGCGGCGCAGGTCCCGTACCCGTTCCTGCCCCGGCATCTGACGCTGATCAGCTCGTTGACGATCGGCATCCCGTCGTTTTTCCTGGCGCTCGCGCCCAACCACGAGCGCGCCCGGCCCGGCTTCGTCTCCCGGGTGCTGCGGTTCGCCGTCCCCATCGGCGTGCTGTCCGGCCTCGCGACGGTCGCGACCTACTTCCTTGCCCGCGAGGTCTTCTACGAGCACGACCTGCGGGCCGAGACGTCGCTGTCGACGTTCACCCTGTTCCTCGTCTCCATCTGGGCGCTCGCGATGATCGCCCGGCCGTACACGTGGTGGCGGATCCTGCTCGTCGCGGCGATGGGCGGCGTGTTCTGCGTCGTGCTGGTCGTCCCGTACCTGCAGAACTTCTTCGAGCTCTCGCTGGTCGGGGTCCGCGGCCCGCTGATCGCGCTGGCCATCTCGGCGGCCACCGCCGTCCTGATGGAGATCGTCTGGCACTTCACCCGGACCGACGACGGCCGCCGCTGAGCCTGCCGGCATGTCTCGCTCCGGCGCCGGCGGGTCGAACCACCCGGCGCGTAGGTGTCCCGGCGGCGGATAGGATCGCTTTCTACGGCGTGTAGTAGGGGTGGTCGGCGGGATGGTCAGGGTCATAGCCGTGGCGGTGGCGGTCGCGGCGCTGCTGCTCGCGGCCTGGGTGTTCCTCCTCGCCTGGCGGTCCCGACCCATCGGGCGCGCGGTGCTCGCCGGGGCCGGCGCCGTCGAGGGGCTGATCGTCGCCCAGGTGGTCGGCGCGATCGTGCTGGTCGCCCAGGGTGAACGCGCCGACGAGCCGCTGACCTTCACGCTCTACCTGATCGCGTCGCTCGTGGCGCTGCCGCTCGGCGCCTGGTGGGCAGTGGGGGAGCGTTCCCGCTCGGGCACGGCCGTGCTCGGGGTGGCGGCGGTGGTGGTCGCGGTCATGGTGCAGCGGCTGCAGCAGACCTGGATCTGATGGGCTCGGTCCGTGGCGGCGAGGCCCGGCCAGGTAGCGGCGGGCGCCGTCTCGGCCGGCGGGCCGACCGGCCCGGAGACAGACGGCGGGAGCACACGATGACCGACACCGCGGCGCAGACGGCGGAGGCGGCTGGCACGTCGCCACCCGGATCCGTGCCTCCCGGATCCGTGCCGGCAGGCACCGTGCCTGCCGGATCCTCGCCCGGCGAGTCCGCCATGCCCGAGCCCACCGCGGCCGCGCGGCGCACGGCGAGCGGACCGGGCCGGCTGCTGGTCGCCGTGTACGCGGTGTTCGCCGTCGCGGCGACGTCGCGGGCGCTGGTCCAGATCATCACGAAGTTCGACGAGGCCCGGGTCGCCTATCTGCTCTCGGCGTTGGCCGGCGTCGTCTACATCCTCGCCACGGTCGGGCTGACCCGCTCCTCGGCGGTCGGCCGTCGCCTGGCGACCGCCGCGTGTGCGGCCGAGCTGGTCGGGGTGCTGACCGTCGGAACGCTGAGCGTCGTCGACCGCGACCTGTTCCCGGACGAGGCGGTCTGGTCCGGCTACGGCCAGGGGTACTACTTCCTGCCGGTCGTGCTTCCCGTACTCGGCCTGTGGTGGCTGCGGCACACCGCCCACGCGGTTGCGCCCGAGGCCGCCTGACCCTCGAGGCCGCCCTGACCCCGGCCGGATGCGGACGACCCCGGACTCGATGAGTGCGGAAGGTGACGGTGTCGACACGGCTGAGCGGCCCGCTGACGGCTCGCGATGCCCGGTCCGACCTTCGGGTGCCCCGCTGACCGGCGCCGGACGTCGAGCCGCGTCGGATTGGCGCGTGCCCCGCCGTGCCGGGTACTCCGCGTGGGCGAACTGTGTCTGTTCAGTGAGCCTATAGGCTCACTGAACAGACACGGCTCATGCCAGGGTAGGGGAAGTGTGTCGCTTCAGTGAGCCTATGGGCTCACTCATCGCACACGGTTCGGGCAGGCGGGGCCTCGCGGCGGGCGGCCCAGGCGCGCTGGAGGGACGCCGCGGGGCCGAGAGACGCGCCGGGCTCGCAGCTGTGCCCCGCCCGCGCCGAAGGCAGGCAGGCGCAACTTCCGAAGGGGACGCGATGCGGTTCGTGGGGTTCCGGGACGGCGGTAGCACGGTCATCGGCGTCCTGACCGAGCACGGCGTCGGCGCCCCGAGCGCGGCCGACGCGGAGGCGGCGAGCGTGGCCGGCGCCGGCGGCGGGCCTGGCGTGATCGGGCTGACCGGCGTCGAGGAGTTCTATGCCGACCTGCCCCGCTGGCGGCACCGGGCCGCCGAGGCGCTGGCGCTGCCGGGGACGGCGTCGCGGCCCGCCGGCGAGCTGACACTGGTCCCGCCCGTGCCGCCGACGGCACGGGTGCTCTGCGTGGGGCTGAACTACCGTTCGCACGCTTCCGAGACGGGCCTGCCGCTGCCGAAGTATCCAGCGATCTTCGGGCGGTGGACGGTGTCGCTCACGGTCGACGGGACGCCGGCGCCCGTGCCCGCGGGCGAGCGGGGGCTGGACTGGGAGGGTGAGCTCGCCGTCGTGGTCGGCGCGACCCTGGTGGATGTCGACGAGTCGGCGGCGCTCGCCGGCGTGCTCGGCTACGCGGCGTTCAACGACCTGTCGGCCCGGCGCGCCCAGGGACGTTCGCCGCAGTGGACCCTCGGCAAGAACTCGGATCGCAGCGGCCCGATCAGCCCGGTGGTCACCGCCGACGAGGTGGGCGACCCGGCGGACGGCCTGCGGGTGGTGACCCGGGTGCGCACCAGGGCGGACGACGGCGCCGTAGTCGCGGAGGTCGTCCAGGACGGCAACACCAGCGACATGATCTTTACGGTCGGCCATGTGCTGGCGTTCATCAGCAAGACGATCACGCTGAACCCGGGGGACCTGCTGGTCACCGGTACGCCTGCTGGAGTCGGCTACGTGCGCAAGCCGGCCCGCTACCTGACGCCGGGCGACTGGGTGGAGGTCGAGATCGAACGGGTCGGCCGGGTCGCCACCCCGATCGTCGACGCGTCCGGCCGCGGCTGACGGTACGGCCGAGAGCGTCGGCCGCGGGCGCCCGCGAACGGCCGCTTCGCCGAGCTGGTGCGGCCCGTCGACGTTCCGCACCGGTCTTGCCTCCCGGAATGTGGAAGACAATGACGTGCTTTCGACGCGTGCGGGCGTGGCGGATGGCCGGGGAAGGCCGGGCACTTGTACCCCGGAAAACTGTCAAGCACCGCCCCCGTCCGCTCCTGATCGGCCCTCGGATCTCGCGGAAGCAGCATTTCGGCCGGTCGTTCCGGACGGCGGCCGGACCGAAAGGATCGATATCTTCCGAGGCGCCCGCGGCCTTGGCACCTGGCTGACCGGAAGCGGCCGAAAAGCCGTTCGCGGATAATACGCGCCGAATCTGGTAGACGTGCCCTGATCCTTTTTCCGGCATCGAGGAATCCGGTTACGCTGCGTCGCGCCAGTCATTCCGACGTCGCATTCCGCGGCGGCCGGCCGAAGACCGTACGGGAGAGATCCTGGGCGGCCAGAGGCCACCATGTGATTTGGGGGACCGGTTAGATGAAGAAGCCGATTGGTCGACGCGCGGCCAGCATTGCCGTGACCGGGGCCGTCGCCGTGGCCCTGGGCTTCGGCCCGGGGGTCGCCGCCGCGCAGGCCTGCGACTGGGGCTGGGACAAGGGCAAGAACGCAGGCTGGGACAAGGACGGCAAGGACCACTGGGGCAAGGACGGTAAGGACGGCAAGGACGACTGGTGGGGCTGGGACAAGGACGGTAAGGACGGCTGGAACAAGGACCGTAAGGACGGTAAGGACGGCTGGAACAAGGACGGCAAGGACAACTGGGGCAAGGACGGTAAGGACGGCAAGGACGACTGGGACTGGGGCTGGTAGTCGGCCGTCGGCCGGCCGTGGGCCGGGCGCTCGCCGTGACCGGCCGGAGCTGATGCTCCCGCCGTTCTGACGGGCCGGGGCGGCGCCTCCTGTCGGGGCGCCGCCCCTCTTCTTGTTCTTTGGCGCATTCATGTCGCCGTTTCGGCCGTCCGTGCCCCCCGGATGGGGAACGATGGCGGCCGGCGACGCAGCGCGGAACGGATACGAAACGGGCGGGTGCGGTGCCTCCAGGCGAGGCCCAGGTGGCTTTCGCCGCGCCGCCGCCGGGTTGTCGAACTCCCGCAGCCTGGCGAACGCGGACCGGCGGCCTGCGGACCGGCGGCCGGCGGACGTGCTCGGGGCCGGCGGATCTGCCCGGGGCTGCGCGGCTGGACGCCCGGGTGTCCACCTCGGCCGGCATCCGGTCGGCGGCGTCGTCGGCGTGTTCGAGAACGGGAGTGTGGGGACTACGCGCGGCCGGTGGCGCCCGGCGGCGGTCGACGCCTGCCTCCCACTGCTCGTGACCTGCCGGTAATAACGTACCGCATCCGGATGGACTCTTACCGTAGTAATCTGGCGTACAACTATATCGGTATTCGGCTACCGAATGTGTCCGAAATAGGGTGAGTCTGTAGTCGTGGAGATCGCGGTCAGCTCGGAGGGGGAGTGCGCCAGGTGAGCTCGGGTGCGGCATCCGATGATTTCGGCGTACGGCTGCTCAATCCCGACGGATCGGCGTCGGCCCACGTGGACTTTCCCGCGCTGCTCGGCCCGGAGGAGCTGAAGGGCTGCTACGCGGCGATGCTGCGGGCACGCCGGCTGGACGAGGCGGCGACCGCGCTGCAGCGCCAGGGTGAGCTTGCCCTCTGGATCCCGCTGCGCGGCCAGGAGGCGGCGCAGATCGGCTCGGTGCGCGCGGCGACGCCGACGGACTTCATTTTCCCGAGCTACCGCGAGCACGCCGTCGCCTGGGACCGGGGCCTGCCACCGGTCGCGGTGATGCGGCTGCTGCGCGGCATCACCCACGGCGGCTGGGACCCGGCGGCCCACAACCTGGCCAACTACGCCCTGGTGCTCGCGTCGCAGACCCTGCACGCCGTCGGCTACGCCCTCGGCCTCCAGCTTGACGCCCAGCTCGCCAGCGCCGGCGGCCCCGGCGGCCCCGGCCCCGGCGGTACTCCCGACACGACCGGCCCCGGCGCGGCTGTCGGGGAGCCGCAGGAGCCGTCGGCGGTGCTCGTCTACCTGGGCGACGGCGCGATGAGCCAGGGCGATGCCAACGAGGCGTTCGTCTGGGCGGCGAGCTTCGGCGCCCCGGTGGTCTTCTTCTGCCAGAACAACCAGTGGGCGATCTCCACGCCGGCGGGGCGCCAGTCGCGCGTGCCGCTGGCGGCCCGCGCGGCCGGGTTCGGCTTCCCGGGGGTGCGGGTGGACGGCAACGACGTCGTGGCCGTGCACGCGGTGACGTCGGCGGCGCTGGCCCGAGCCCGGGCGGGCGACGGCCCGATGCTGATCGAGGCCTACACCTACCGGATGGGCCCGCACACCACGTCCGACGACCCGACCCGCTACCAGCCGGCCGACGAGGTAGCGCGGTGGCAGGCGCTCGACCCGCTCGACCGGGTCGCGCGGGCGCTGGCCCCGGTCTGTGACGCCGCCTGGTTCGGCGAGCAGGAGGCCGCGGCCGCGCGGGACGCGGCGCGGCTGCGCACCGAGACGCTGGCGCTGTCGGATCCGGCGCCGGACGCGTTCTTCGACGAGGTGCTGGTGACGGAGACGGAGCAGGCCCGCGCCGAGCGGGCCGCCTTCCGCGACTACCGGGAGTCGTTCCAGGTATGAGCACGAGCACGAGCGCGCAGCGGCTCGTTCCGGCGGCCCGCGCGGCGGCCGCGCCGGCGCCGCCGGTCGTCCCGATGGCCAGGGCGCTGGGCGCCGGGCTGCGGGACGCGCTGGCGGCGGATCCGCGGGTCGTCCTGCTGGGGGAGGACGTCGGCCGGCTCGGCGGCGTCTTCCGGGTCACCGACGGGCTGCAGGCGGAGTTCGGCGAGTCCCGCGTGATCGACAGTCCGCTCTCGGAAAGCGGCATCGTCGGCGCCGCGATCGGGCTGGCGATGCGGGGCTACCGGCCGGTCTGCGAGATCCAGTTCGACGGCTTCGTCTACCCGGCGTTCGACCAGATCGTCACCCAGCTGTCCCGGTTGCGGCAGCGCTCGGGCGGTCACCTCCGGATGGCCGTGACGATCAGGATTCCGTACGGCGGCGGGATCCACGCCGTCGAGCACCACAGCGAGTCCCCGGAGGCGTACTTCGCGCACACCCCTGGCCTGCGGCTGGTGACCCCGTCGACGTCCGCGGACGCCTATCTGCTGATGCGCCAGGCGATTGCCTGCGACGATCCGGTGATCTTCTTCGAGCCGAAGCGGCGCTACTGGGAGCGCGGCCCGCTGGTCGCCCCGCAGGACCCGCACCCGGAGATGGAACGCGCCCGGGTCGCGCGGGCCGGCAGCGATGTGACGCTGATCGCCTACGGGCCGACGGTGCGGACCTGCCTGGACGCGGCGGACGCCGCCGCGCCCGACGGCCGCTCGGTCCAGGTCGTCGACCTGCGGTCGCTCGCCCCACTGGACTGGCCGACGCTCGTGGGCGCGGTCCGCGGTACCGGCCGGGCCGTCGTCGTGCACGAGGCCGTGGTGACGCACGGGCTCGGCGCCGAGATCGCGGCCCGGCTCACCGAGGAGTGCTTCCACCACCTGGAGGCGCCGATCGGCCGGGTCGGTGGTTACCACACCCCCTACCCAGCGGCGCGCCTCGAGCAGGAGTACCTGCCGGACCTCGACCGGGTGCTCGACGCCGTGGACCGGACCTTCACCTACTGACCGCGCGGCGTGCCGGCCGGCCCGATGACCGGACGACCGGTGGAAAGAGGCCAGATGTCCGACCAGTTCCACCTGCCCGACCTCGGCGAGGGGCTCGCCGAGGCGGAGATCGTGCGCTGGCTCGTCCAGCCCGGGCAGGTCGTCGAGCTCAACCAGCCGCTCGTCGAGGTGGAGACCGCGAAGGCGGCGGTGGAGATCCCCTCGCCGTTCGCCGGCGTCGTCGACGCGTTGCACTTCGGCGACGGCGACCTGGTCCCGGTCGGCGCCGCGCTGCTTACCGTGTCCCGGGCGACGGCGGTGGACGCGCCGCCCGCGCCGCCCGCCCCGCCCGCGCCGGTCGTCGGGCACGCGCCGGTGGAGGCGGCCGGGGGCGAGCCGCCGCGGCGCCGGCCCCGACGGAACGTCGGCGCCCCGTCGGCGCCCCGTCTCGCCCTCGCCGCGCGCCCGGCGGATCCGGACCCGCCGACGGCGGCCGGCGGGCCCGCGACCGCCGCTGCGCACTGGCCTGTGGCCGGGCGTGCGGCGGTGCCGGCGGCCCGGCCCGGCGCAGCAGCCACCTCCGCGGCGGAGACGGCGGGCGCGGCGCGGGTGCGGGTGCTGGCCACGCCGCCGGTGCGCAGGCTCGCCCGTGACCTCGGCGTCGACCTCGCCGCCGTCCGGCCGACCGGGCCCGGCGGTACGATCGCCCGCGCCGACGTCACGGCCGCCGCGGAGCTGGCCACCCAGCCGGACCGTCGCCAGGGCGGGAACGTCGAGCCCGACGGCGGCGGGTCGGGGACCGCGACGCCCCGGCCCGGGGACCGGATCCCGGTGCGCGGCGTCGCCCGCCAGATGGCGCTCGCCATGGAGCGCAGCGCCTTCACCGTCCCGCAGGCGACCGTGCAGCGCACCGTCGACGTCACCGCGATGCTCGACCTGGTCGCCCGCTGGCGGGCGGCGGGCGACGCGGCCGCCGGCCGGGGCGCGACCGCGCCGCCGCGGGTCACGCCGCTGGCGTTCGTCGCGCGCGCCGTCGTCGCGGCGCTGGTGGCGCATCCGCTGGTGAACGCGCGCTGGTCGACGCAACCCGACGGGTCGAGCGCGATCGAGGTGTACCCGGCGGTCAACCTCGGCGTGGCTGTCGCCGCCGACCGGGGGCTGGTGGTGCCGGTCGTGCCGAACGCCGAGCGGCTGTCGCTGCCGGCGCTCGCGGGCGAGCTGGCCGGGCTCGTCGCCGACGCGCGAGCCGGGCGCACGGCGCCGGCCCGGATGCGCGGCGGGACCATCACGGTGTCCAACGTCGGGGTGTTCGGGGTCGAGTCGGCGGCGGGCCTGGTCCGCGAGGGCGAGGCGGCGCTGGTCGTGCTCGGCGCTATCCGGGACGCGGCCGGTGTCGCGGCCGGCCAGGTCGTGGTCCGCCGGGTCATGACGGTGTCGGTGTCGTTCGACCATCGGATCCTCGACGGCGAGGCGGCCGCCCGCTACCTCGGCGAGATCGCCGCGGTGCTCACCGACCCGACCCGGCTGCTGCTGCTCGGGTAGGCACCCGGCCGGGCGGGGCGTGACGGACATCTCCGCGCGGCCGGGCTCTCGGGGCGGCCAGGGGCCGTGCCGGCAGGCGGACGCCGGCGGCCGGGCCGGCCGCGACCGGCGCCTACGAGCGTCCCGCGAGGAGGATCTTCAGGCCTTGTAGGCATTTCTCGGCCGGGTCCCGCGCGCAACGGTCCTCGCGGGCGGCGCGTCCGACGTGGCATCGACGCGGCGTAACGCGAGCCGGATTGCTCACCCGCACGGGTGGGACCGGCGGCGTTCCGTGGCCGGATGGGTTCGCGGTGGGTTCCGATGGTGAGCCCGGTGGATCTGACCGGCTTGGCCCCACCTAGGATCGGCCCGGGCGACTCGACCAAGATGTGCCGTCGGCGGGTCGCACCCGGCCGGCACGGTCATCGCGGCCGGCGCCGACGCCCTGGCCGGCGTGGACCCCCGGCCGACCGGTCGCCCCGCGCGGGGCCCGAGGACCTGACAGACGGAGGAACACCAGGTGGACGTGCTGCCGGACATCCTGCTCACGGTGGCGATCTCGCTGGCAGCGGGCGCCCTCGGGGCGCTGGCGATCCGGCTGTGGGAACGGCCCGGCGGCGTGCCCATGTCGCGGACCCGCTCGTCGACGCTGTTCGGCCTCGCCGCCGACGACGAGATCCTCGTCGCGGTCGCGTCGCTCGCCCCGAACGCGATGATCGCCCGCGACGACGTGCTCGCCGTCGCGGAGCTGACCTCGATCATCTACGGCGCGGACGCGCGGCCCAGGGTCATGCCCGGCGGCTCGGTGCAGGACAGCATCGGGCGGCGCACCGAGTTCTGCGTCGGCGACCCGCGCTCGAACCCGCGGATGGCCGCGCACCTGTCCCGCTACCTGCCCGGGGTGACGTTCTCCCCGCCGTCGCCCCCCGTCCCGCCGGCCGCGGCCCCGGCACTCGCCACCGTCGGCGCCGTGACGGCGACCGCCGACGGCAGCGCCAACGGCGCGGCGCAGGACCCGGCGAGCGCGGCCGGTCCGATGCTGCCCGCCCGCCCGCCGAAGGAGAGCCGCGTCATCGTGGTCAACGTCCCCGGCGGGCGCGAGGGCCGGCGGCTGCGCGGGGACAAGGGCGACGGCACGGACAAGGCGACGAGGGAGTTCGGCGGCCGGCCGGGCGAGCACGAGTTCGCCCTGCTCGCCCGGGTGGCCGCCGGCCCGGCACGTCGGCCGCTGTTCATCCTCGCCGGCCAGACGGCCACCGCGAACCTCGCCGCCGCCTACTACCTGCGCAGCCGCGCCGAGGAGCTCACGACCGAGTTCTCCAACCGGCCGTCGTTCTGCCTGATCCTGCGGGTCGACGCCGCGACCGTCTACGGCCACGAGCTGGTCGAGCGCGAGGCCGACATCAGCGCCGCCGTCGTGCCGCCGTCCGTCTGAGGCGTCAGCCGCGCTGCCCGCGGCCGCCGCGCCGGCCGGCGCCGCGGTTGAGCAAGATCGACGGGTTGGGTAGACTCGGGTACGGACGAGTCGGCCGGGCGGTCGCGACGGGGCCGGCGCAGGTCGGTTCCCGTCGAGGAAAGTCCGGACTCCGCAGGGCGGGGTGGTGGGTAACGCCCACCCGGGGTGACCCGCGGGAAAGTGCCACAGAGAACAGACCGCCGGTGTCGGTGCCGCGAGGCGCCGGCCGCCGGTAAGGGTGAAACGGTGCGGTAAGAGCGCACCAGCGCCCGGGGTGACCCGGGCGGCTTGGTAAACCCCACCCGGAGCAAGGTCAAAAGGTGGGTGGCCGCGAGGCCGCCGACTGCGCGAGCGTCCGAGGGCGGCCCGCCCGAGCTCGCGGGTAGACCGCACGAGGCCGTCGGCGACGGCGGCCCCAGATAGATGATCGCCGACCGGCTACGTGCCGGCCACAGAATCCGGCTTACAGGCCGACTCGTCCCCAAAACCCTTACAGCACAGCAACTTCGCCATCGTGATCATGGCTCTGGGCCGTTTCTGGGCCGTTTCGTTCCAGAACGGGGTCCTGTGGATCATCTTCGCGACGGACCTTCTTGTCGGGTTGTTGGTGACTGCGGGTAGTCGCCGTTGCGGTGCTCGGCGGCAGCGACGGCCGACCTGGGCCTGGATGCCTTTGGCGTCTCCGCTGGCCTTGTACCTGCCGAAAAGTACGTCCGGGCAGGTCAGGCGGCGTGTTCGTACTCGTGCAGGATGCCGCCGAGGCGGTCGCGTCGGTGGATGGTGAGGTGGGTGAACCGGTCCGGATCGGTGATCGGTTCGGGCAGCGGTTGGAGCGGTCTGGCGTTGGCGATGCCCTGGTGGGGACGGTGCGTGTTATAGAACGCTTCGTACTGGTGGAGGGCGTGCAGGAGGTGTCGCTGGTTGTAGATCAGGGTTCGGTCGAGGAGTTCCTGGCGGCAGGTGCGTACCCACCGTTCCATGATTGCGTTCATCCGTGGGATCTGGACGCCGCTGCGCACGACCATGATCCCGGCGTCGGCGAGGATCGTGTCGAACAGGGCTGGGTATTTGCCGTCGCGGTCGCGGATGAGGTAGCGGGCGGTCGAGGCGGCGTCGTTGAGGTCCATGGCGAGGTTGCGGGCGGCCTGGGTGACCCAGGCGGCGGTGGGGTGTGCGGTGGCGCCGAGGATCCGGATGCGGCGGGTGGAGTGTTCGATCATCGCGAGGATGTAAAGGCGCGCTCCGGTGAGGGTCACGGTCTCGAGGAAGTCGGCGGCGAGCAGGGCGTGGGCCTGGGAGCAGAGGAAGTCGGTCCAGGTGGTCGCGGCGCGGTCGGGTGCGGGGTCGATGCCCGCGTCGCGCAGGATCTCCCAGACCGTGGACGGGGCGACGGTGATGCCGAGGGTCAGGAGTTCTGAAGCGTTCCCGCTTTTGTAGACAGCTATCTAAACTATGCCGCCAATACAGCCTCCCTGTCAAATTTCTCCTCGTATTCGACGGGAGTCAGGTACCCGATGGTGGAATGTAGCCGTCTGCGG
>Ga0105248_10000433_pt1 | contig 47479 bp, 42 predicted proteins | sample KBSS34metaG_FD_81524 | JGI IMG/M metagenome (GOLD analysis project Ga0105248, IMG submission 81524) | Switchgrass rhizosphere microbial communities from Kellogg Biological Station, Michigan, USA - KBS S3-4 metaG | ecosystem: Host-associated > Plants > Roots > Rhizosphere > Soil | place... | reverse complement strand
TGGAGCGCTTTGGCATCGGACATGATGTACTGGATCGCGCGGGGTGTATTCGGGCGGAACCTGCTTTGGGATCGGTCGCGGACAAGATCGCGGGCGGCCTTCGGCTTCCGGGCGACGAGACCGGCGATTGCTTCCTGTTCACGACAGCGCTGGCGGCGATGGCACAGCGGCTTGGCGCTGAATTTCGCTATGGCGCGGCTATCGCAGGCATCCGCCACGACAAGGGTGCGGTGACCGCCATCGAACTGGCCGATGGCGCGCGCCTGACCGCCGACCGTTATGTGCTGGCGCTCGGCAGCTTCTCCCCGCTGTTCGCAAAACGCCTCGGCATTCGCCTGCCGGTCTATCCGGTGAAGGGTTACTCCCTGACCTTCCCGGTCTTGAACGACAGCAGCTCACCGCAGTCGACGGTGATGGATGAAACCTACAAGATCGCCATCACCCGGCTTGGGACGCGGGTGCGGGTGGGGGGAACCGCAGAGTTGAGCGGTTACAATACCCGGCTCAGCCCTTCGCGGCGCGACACGCTGGAGCATGTCGTCAATGATCTTTTTCCCCAGGCCGGTGACAGCCGCCAGGCCAGCTTCTGGACGGGACTGCGTCCCATGACGCCCGATGGCCCGCCTTTTGTCGGAGCGAGCCCTTTCTCCAACCTGTATCTGAATACCGGTCACGGCACGCTTGGCTGGACGATGGCCGCCGGCTCCGCTCAAGCGCTGTCGGATCTCATCTCCGGACGGTCCCCCGCGATCAACTTGTCCGAATTCAGCCTTGACCGCTAATTATTGTGGCCTGGGGCGGCGTCAGAAATGATCGCCCCGGCGAAAAGGGCCATGCCGTGTCGCGGCCGCCACCAGATAGGCCGTGGACCAGCCGATCATCAGAAAGCCGTTGATGCCTTCCAGCGCGGTGACCAGCCGCCATGCCGGTTCAACCCGGACCCCGCCATAACCGATGGTGGAAAACATCGCGGTGGACAGATAGAGCGCATCACTGAAATGCGCGGCGGCACCCAGCCAGATATAGGCCAGGGCCCAGCTCCAAATTTCCAATGTGAGGATGCCCAGAAGGCCCAGGACCGTTCCGGTCATGACCAGTGTGCGGCCGAAATCATGGTTGTGAAAACCGAACCAGCGGGCCAATGGCGGGGTGATGGCTGCGATCAGGACAAGGCCGCCGGTGTGGATCAGGACCGTGAATGCGACCAGCGCCGAACCGTAGACAAGATTCTCGAGCATGACGGCATGCTAGCGACGCGACGCCGCCGCGGCTTTGCGCGAAATCAAAGCTACCAGCTGCGGACCCGGCCCACATCGACATGGACAAAATCGGATTGCGGATAGTAGCCCACACCCCCGGCCCGCTGCGCCAGGGCCGCGATATGAAGATCTCCCAGTTCGCGGCCCGGTATGCGGATATCGACCGCCATTCCTTGCATATGAAGGCTCTTGGACGCGACGCCGGAATGCTCGTGCTCGGCCCGCAGCATGGCGTTGGTGGCCGGCGACCGGAAACCGGAAATGACATTGATCGGCTGGGTGGTCTCCAAACTGAGGCGCAGGCGGGCAAGCAGATCCAAAAGATGGGGCGCGATGGGATGAACCTGGCCGGTCCGGAAGTCCCGCAGCAACCGGTTCACTTCCACCAATGCGTCGGGCAGATACTGGCCGTTCGCCCAATATTCCACCTTCAGCTTTTCGCCGGTATGGACATTGTCGAACAAAAGCTCCCGCGCGCCAAGGTCGCCGGCGCGCGCCGCCCGGGGAACAAACAGGCTGACCCCGGCACCAGCCAGAAAATGCCTGCGTCCCAGCACCGGACCAGATTCCATTGTCTGCGAGACCATCTTTCTGCCTGGGGAGTATCTGAACCGCAAAGCCTATCCCTTCATGCAAGGTGGGTCTATGGCAGCGACGCGGAGCCGTCCGGCCCGCATCGCCGCGATCATCCGCCGGTCACGGCCATAAATATCGGAGTGATATTTCAGCCCGCCCTCTGGCGCCGCGACCGCGGTCCAATAGAGAAAATAGACAGGCAGCCGCTTTTGCAGCGGGATGAAGGTGGTTTCATTGCGCGCGATGGCATCAGTGATCTTCTGCATCGCAGAAAGATCGGCGGCAAGCGCGTAGGACGCGAGGGGGAGAATCTGTTCGACCCGGACACATCCGTGACTGAGATGCCGTTCCGATCGTCCGAAAGCGATCCTGTCGGACGTGTCATGCAGATAGACGTCAAAGCGATTGGGCAATTCCAGCTTGATCTGTCCCAGCGGATTGCGAGGCCCAGGATACTGGCGAATCTGATAGGGGAAAGTTCCGGCCGGAATGGCGCGCCAATTGATATGCAAGCCTTGCGGATCGCCCGGCGGGCCATCCAGCAACACCATATCATGGCTGGCAAGCCAACCCCGATTGCGCTTCAGCTTGGGCAAAATCTCCTTCACGGCAATCGATCGCGGTACCGTCCAAGGCGGATTCACGGTGAGGCCGGCGCCTTCCGCGCGCAGGATTGGCGTTGGATTGGAAGGCTTTCCCACGATCACCCGTGAGGTCAGCACCGGTTTGCCGTCCAGCCACAGCTCCAATTGGCTGTCGGCGGCGTTGACCATGATCCGGTTCGGCTCCAAAGCGGGGGGCAGCCAGCGCCAGCGTTCCATATTCGCGGCGACAATGTCGGATTTATCACCGCTGTCCGGCAAAGCCGCTTTCAGCGCCAGATACTCCGGGTGTCTGGGCGCAAGGCTTTCCAGCATCTCTGTCAAGCGGTCCTTGCTGAGCGCCTGGTCCAGCATTGCGGCGAAAGGCGGCGAACGTGAGGGCAGAGCGACATCGGCATCCACCGACCCCAATTCCGACTGCCCGATCGATACATCACGCATATAGGCCAGTACGGCCCGGCTGAGAGACGTATCGTTCGCCTTCTGGTCATCACCTGCCACAAACACGCGATAGCGTTCCGCATCCAACCCATCACCGGCCGCGCGAGACAGAACGGCCAATGCTTGGCGCGCATGCAGAGCGGCCTTGGGATCGCCGCTCCAGGCCAATGCGCCATGACGCGCCTCGTAGAATTGCCGCAAGGAATCCGCGGCATTCCCCTCGATCGGAAACGGCTTTGCGCCGGAGATCGAGCACAACAGGAACGGGACAGCAAACAGAAGATGCCAGCGCATGGCCCAAGAATACCGAGCTCCCCAAATTCGGCATTGATCAGGCGCAAGGCGCGCGCCCGCATCCGCTCTAGGATTTCGCGAGGAGCAACTCTTGAAACACGCTGTCATCATTGCCCATCCCAAGCCCGAAAGCTTCACCGCCTCGGTTGCGCAAGCCTATGTCCGGGCTTGCGAAACGCTGGGGAACCAATTGGTCGTCCGGGACCTGTATCGCACCGGCTTTGACCCCTGTCTGAAGGCGACGGAACTGCCTTTTGAGCCGTCGTTCCAGCCAAGCGCCGACGTCACCGCCGAACGGCGTCTGCTGGAAGACTGCGACGTCTTCGCTTTTTTCTATCCGCTGTGGCTGAACGCGCCGCCGGCGATCATCAAGGGTTATCTGGAACGCGTGTTCGGGTTCGGTTTTGCCTATGGCGCCGAAGGCCGCAGTTACAATCCGCTGCTCACCGGCCGCAAGCTCATCAGCTTCAGCTCCAGCGGCGCGCCCGCCGACTGGTTGGAGCAATCGGGCAGCCTGGAAGCGGTCAGGACCCTGTTCGACCGGTATTTCGCCGGGTTGTGCGGCATGACGGTGCTGGACCATGTGCATTTCGGAAACATCACGCCGGGCGCCAGCGCCTATTTTGTTCAGGCCCGTCTGGACGATGTGGGCAGGGTCGTGAACCGCCATTTTGGGGGGACGACATGTCATTGATGACCGTCCGAATGGAGTTGGGCCGCACACTCGATACGCCCGCGGGAGACGCCCGGCACGGCTACGAATTCGTGGCGCCGCTCAATCGCCAGGGCCACCTGGATAGCGCGGAGTGGGCGATGGAAAAAGACAGATGCGGCGCCCGCAACTTTCGCCCCGGGCATGCTGAACGCAGGGGAATGCTGCGTCATGTGGGGCGGGGTTGGCGCTTTGACTACCTCCCGGGCCGCACCGACGATGACGAACCCTTCTTCCGGCTGGACCGTCATGTCATCGCACCCGGCCTATATGTGACGATAACCGAGGAAGATGGGGTCGAACGGCCTTTCAAGATCGTTGCGGTCACGCCGGTGCGCGCCGCCGCGTAACCAGGGTCGCGGCGTTCAGTGCGCCAGCAAAACGCAGCATTCCGGATCGAGCAGGAAATCCTGGGTCACACCGCCGAAGACCCATTCGTTCAGGCGGTTATGTCCATAGGCGCCCGCGATAAGCAGATCGCAGGGATGGTTGCGCAACTCGCGCCGCAAGGCGCTGAACTCAGGAGCGCCCGTCTCGACCACCAGCGGCACCGCCTCGACATCCTGCTGCTTGAGCCAGTTAGCCACGTCCTTGACCTCAAGCTGCGCCGGTGCGCGTTGGCCGGTGTTGCAGACCTCCAAAACCGTGGCATGGCCGGCGGCCTGCAGCAGGGGCAACGCGTCGCTGATGGCGCGCCGGGCTTCCCGCGTGTCTTTCCAGCCAGCAATGACGTGGCGCAGCGGCAGTGATGCTACGCCATGCGGCACCAGCAGGACGGGACGTCCCGCCTGCATCACCAGGTTGCCCACATCAATGCATCTCGTACGGTCGAAGAACCTTCCGCCGACAGGCTTACCGATCACAACCAGATCAGCGGCCCGCGCCTGTTCGGCGATATAATCGGCGAGCGGCGCGTAGGCGACTGCGGATCGCCATTCCAGGCTTGCCGCCTTGCCTTCCAGCACCGCATGAAATTGCGCAGCGGCAGTCGCCAATTCCTTGTTGATCTCAACCCGGTCCTCAGCCACGACATCACCGGCGGCGAAGCCTTCCTCATACATGGGATTGATGGGCTGACACGCTGACACACCGATCACCCGGACGCTCCAGTGTCCGGCGAGATCGGCCGCGACACCCAGCACCCCGGCATTGTCAGCACCCGCCTGCAAATAGATCAGCAACGTCCGATAGGCCATGCCGCGTCTCCGATTTCCGCCCCATGATCGCCGATGCCGCGCAGACAGGCTTGATCCGGATCAAACCGGAAGGATCATCAAGTGGTGGCTCGGCGGATATTGTCCACCAGAATGCCGCCCAGCAGCGGCTTTTCCAGCAGATTGAATGCGCCTGCCTCGCGGGCGCGCCGCCGGATTGCCTCGGTAACCGGCGCCGTCATCAGAATGACGGGAAGCCGGGCTTTTCTCGCCGCCAACTCCGCGAGCACCGCAAACCCGTCCATCTCCGGCATCCGGCAGTCCAGAATCAGACAGTCCGCTTTACCCAGCGATCCACTTTCCAGCATTTGCCGCCCCCCCGGAAAGGTCTTCACCGCCATCCCGTCGGTCTCAAGGGCGAATTTCAAACCGTCCCGCACCGCGGGATCGTCATCGACGACGAGGATATAGGTGCTCTTCAAGGCGGATTCCGAAGACATAAGCAAAGTTAGGCGCCGCAGGCCCACGCTGCCTTGATCCCGCGCAAGCCGCTAATCGGCCGACAATGTCATGCGCACCAGTTCCGGCAGGCTGGACGCCCCCATCTTGGTCATCACATTGGCGCGATGGATTTCAACGGTGCGGGGACTGAGCCCCAGATCAAAGGCGATTGTCTTGTTGGGATGGCCGGCGAGCAGACCGTCCAGAACCTCGCGCTCCCTTGACGTCAACGACGCCAGGCGGGTCCGGATCTGGTCCACATCACCAGCCCTCCAGCCTGCCTGGCGGGACATGGCGGATCGGATCGCGTCCAGCAGGACCTCATCGGCGAACGGCTTCTCGATGAAATCGACCGCGCCAATCTTCATGGCCTCGACGGCAAGCGCCACGTCCGCATGGCCCGTCATGATCACGACCGGAAGCGTCACGCCAATTTCCTTCAGCCGGCGAAGCAACTGCAGGCCGTCCATGTCGGGCATGCGCACATCGCTGACGACACAGCCGCTCAGCGACGGGGCGCATTTGTCCAGGAACTGGACGGCGGATTCATACACCTTTACCGCAAAACCCGCCGTACCCAGCAGGAACGACAAGGCCCGCCGCACATCCTCGTCGTCATCAATCAGGTGCACGACAGCATCAGGCATCCAGGTCGTCTCCTGTCAGGCTTTTCAACGTCAGGCGGAAGATGGTGCCGCCGCCCGGATTGGGCTGGGCCCAGAGCTTGCCGCCATGCGCCTCGATGATGGTGCGCGAGATGGACAGCCCGACGCCCATGCCCTGCCGCTTGGTTGTCACGAAAGGCTGAAACAGCTTTTCGGCGATCTCCGGCGCGATACCGGTCCCGGTGTCCGTCACCGAAACCTCGATCATATCGTCGTCGGTCGGCTGCGTCGAAAGCACCAGTTCACGGCGCTCCATGCCCGCCATGGCTTCTATGGCGTTGCGCATCAGATTGAGAATGACCTGCTGAATCTGGATCCTGTCCACCAACACGGTTCCGATGGTGGCGTGAAAATCGAAGACAACATGCACGCCCGTCTGTTTGACGCCCACCAAAGCGAGCGCGCTTGCCTCCTCGATCAACTTGCGCAGGTCTTCGGCCCTTCGATCGCTTTCGCCGCGGGCCACAAACTCGCGCAACCGCTTGATGATCTGGCCTGCGCGCAGCATCTGCTCTGCGGCGCTGTCGATGGCGCCGCTCGCGATTGGAATGTCATCCGGCCTGCCGTTGCTCAGGAGGCGGCGCGCACCGTTCATGTAGCTGGTTGCCGCCGTCAGGGGCTGGTTGAGTTCGTGCGCCAGCGTGGACGCCATTTCACCCAATGCCGTGAACCGCGACATGAAGATCAATTCCGCCTGCAGGTCCTGCAATCTTTGCTGCGTCTCCTGCCGCTCGGTGAGATCACGCAGAAACCCCGTGAAGAAACGGCGGTCGCCCGAGCGCATTTCGCCGACGGCAAGCTCGACGGGAAAGGTTGAACCATCCTTGCGGCAGCCCACCACCAGGCGGCCGATGCCGATGATGCGCCGCTCGCCCGTCGCCATGTAGCGCGCCAGATATCCGTCATGCTGGCCGCGATAGGGCTCAGGCATCAGGAAGTTGACGTTGCGCCCGATCGCCTCAGCGGCGGCATAGCCGAACAGTTTCTCGGCGGTGGCGCTGAAGGAATGGATGATGCCCCGGGTATCGATCACGACCATCGCCTCCGGAACAGTGTCGAGCACCGATTGCAGGTGAGCTTCGCGCTCCAGCAGCGCCAGGCGGTCCGCCCTGGCGGTCGTGATATCCCGCGCGACTTTGGAGGCGCCGACCAAAACCCCTTCATCGTTGTAGATCGGCGATATGGTCACGGAAACGTCGATGATCGCGCCATCCTTGCGGCGCCGACGCGTCTCGAAATGGTCGATTTTTTCCCCGGCGCGGATTCTTTCCAGTATCCGGTTCTCCTCATCTTCCAGCCCCGGCGGCAAAAGAATGGAGATGGATTGGCCCACCATTTCCTTGGCCGCATAGCCGAAGATATTCTCCGCCGCCCGATTCCAGTCGGTCACGATGCCGTCCACGGTCTTGCCGATAATGGCGTCGTCGCAAGACGACAGAATGGCCGCCAGCCGCGCTTTGCCCAGCAGGTCCGGCTTAAGTCCGGCAGCGCCAGCCGCCGCCGCCATTCCATCTTGTCCAGGGGACTCCAATGCGACACCCATGATCTTCTCAATCGGGGGCAGGCCGCCAGAAACCCCCAGCGGTGTCAAGGACCTGCCGGCTTTTGGGCCTGGTTACGTACAATCCCTTAGGATCAATCCGAATATCCGCGCCCCCTGCCACCCCGGTAGAACGATCATGCATTCTTCGGGGACAGCCATGACAATTCATGCCGTAATCCGCTCCACCTGCCCGCCGGCAGGCACTGTCCCGTCGCAAACCAGCTGGTCCATCGGCCAGGAATCAAGGGAGCCGTTGCGGGCCGCCGGCACGGTCGTCCAGATCCCGGAGGGACGGGAGATATTCGCCGAAGGCGATGAGACCGACATGTTCTACAAGGTGGTGTCCGGGGTCGTGCGCATCTGCAAGTTTCTCCATGACGGCCGCCGCCAGATCGCGGCCTTTCATGTCGCCGGCGAGGTCTTCGGCTTTGAACTGGGGGGGGACCGCCAGCTTGCCGCGGAAGCGGTCAGTGATTGCACCCTGGTCTCCTATCGCCGCCGCGGTGTCGAGTTGATGGCGCAGAAGGATGAGACGATCACGCGGCAGCTGCTGGGCTATGCGATGGAGAACCTGGCGCAGGCCCAGAGCCACTCCTTGCTACTCGCCAGGCGCGGAGCGGCCGAAAAGGTCGCGGCCTTCCTGCTGGACTGGCAGGAGCGCTGCGACCAGACGAATATCGTGCATCTCGCGATGACCCGCCAGGAGATCGCCGACTATCTTGCCCTCACCATCGAAACCGTTTCGCGCAGCCTTTCCCAGTTCGAGCGCGACGGCGTGATCGCACTCGTCAATACGCGCGACATACGCCTGCTGGACATTGACGCGCTGGAAGAACTGGCGGCCCGGACATGATGGACTATCCCAAAACCGAACATGGCTTTTATCACCTGCTCGCCGATGGATGGCGCCGCAAGGACCAAATGCCTTTTCCGGAAGACCGGCTGGAGACCTGGGCCTATGAGATGGAGCAACTCGCCGAAGACGCCAAACAGCGCATCAATCTGACGCGCACATGGAAAAGACCGGGCATGTCCTGCGACGGCCTGGGCGCCTTCCATGCCTGCTTCGGCGAAGCGTTGAGTCCCACAGTGTCGCGCAATGTGACGCTGGAATGTGAAGTCTGACGTCCGGTCTTACCCCCACCTGGCGTCAGATCAACGGCCCCGGACCCCAACCCGGGGCCGTTTGCTATTGTCAGGGCCGCTTAGCATGAGGCTTAAGGGGGGCCGCATCCTGGTCCGCGGACAGGCCCGCGACCAGATAAGCCGAACCGGGTACGCCAGGCCCCTTTGGGAAGCCGCGCGGGCAGGCGATTGATGCCTGGAAGCACTGGGCCGGCAGGATGCCCAGAATGACAAATAACGTGTCGATCTTGGCGTCAAGGCGACGCGCTTCGGCGATGTCGGCCTTCGCCTTCACGTTTTCTCCCGCATGGAGTCGTGCCAAGCCACGGCCAAACCAGGCAGACGCCTGCAACGGTCCGGCTTTCAGGGATGCGGTATAGTCGGCGATGGAGCGATCGAACTGTTTCAGCCGCAGATAGACCAGACCGCGGCTATTCAAGGCTCCCGGCGCTCCAGCTTGCAGCGACAGTGCCTGATTGCATTCCCGAAGGGCCTGGCCCAGATGCTGCCCCGTGCCGGCGCGGGCCCAACACAGCCCATTCCAATAGGGCGCCTTGGCGGGGGCCAGATCCAGCGCCATGCGATATTGCACCACGGCCTCATGGAATCGGCCCTGGCCGCTCAGGCTCTGCGCATAACCGGCGCGGTCCTGGTCGTCATTCGGCTTGAGTTGCAGCGCCGCCTTGAAGTCCGCACCGGCGCGCTCGAATCGATGCTCCGTCAGATAGGCATAACCGCGCAGCTTATAGGCATCATGCTCGCGATCGTTCAGCGCCAAGGCGGCGCTGCAGGATTTTTCCGCGCGCACGGTGTCTCCCCGAACCAGGCTATTCAAGCAGTCCAGCAGGGGAAACGTGCCCGGACCCGGCTTTGCGGCGCGATCTTCCAGCCGGGGAGCGGGCAGCCTATCCCTGCGCGGATGCAGGGACGCCGTCAGGGGCTGCGCGGTTGCCAAATTGGCAGTGGCGAGACCGGTCGTGAACAGCAGCAGAGTAAGCGTGAAGCCGTGTTTCATGGCTTTTTCCTTTCCCGGCCATGGGGCCGCATCCGGTCTTGTGGCGCATTGATCCGGCGCAACCTGGACATTTGATTGGGATCAACGCCCCTGCCCTCGCCCGATGCGACGATCCCGGGGTCAAGAGGGAGACACCCATGTCCACCAATGAAATCGCATTCCTGGTTCTTACCGTCAGTGCCCTGATGCTCTTTGGCGGCGTTCTGGGCTGGGCGTCCTGGATGGAGTCCCGCGCCGAAAGACATTCAAAATAAAAATATGGACGTCCTGCAGGCCATACGCGAACGGCGCGCTGTTCGGGACTATACGGGGGAGCCTGTTTCCGCAGGCATGATCCATCAGCTCATCGCGGCCGCGAGCTGGGCACCAAGCGCCATGAACGAGCAACCGTGCCACTTTACGGTCATCACGGATGCGGAGTTGCTGGATAAGATTTCGGCGCAGGCCAAGACTTGGCTGCTCGCGAATCTCGCCTCGATGCGTAACCCTGCGCTTTTTCGCGACCTGCTGAGGGACGAAAAATTCCACCTTCTCTACCGCGCTCCGGCCTTGATCGTAATTTCCGCGCCCATTCAGGGCCACTGGACGACCGAGGATTGTGCGTTGGCTGCACAGAATATGATGCTCGCCGCAACCAGCCTGGGACTGGGCAGTTGCTGGATCGGGTTCGCCCAGGGATGGCTCAATACGCCGGAAGCGCGCGACCTGCTTGATCTCTCCGGGCAGAATTTATGCGTCGCGCCCATTGTGGTCGGGCATCCCAAGGCGGTGCTGCCGGCGGTGCCCCGCAAGCATCCGGTCATCACCTGGCTGGGCAGCGCACATCAGACCCAGCCACCAAGGAACGGACGCCAAACCCAGGAGCAGCCATGAAAGCCGATCTCGTTTTGCTGATCTTTGCCATCGCGGCCATTCTTTTTGCCGGTGCGGCGATGCATGGCGGGCGCGGCAAACGGCCTCCCATTCCGTAGCAAGACACAGACGGCTCATCGGCCGTCCAGACCGGCGACATTGACGCGCCGGGCCGTGATTCTGCTATTGATGTACATGGTCCTTTTTTGTCCCGCCGCCACCTTTTCCTGAGCAGACCGTGGATATCGAGCTTTTGCAGCGAACCGGCCTCGCGATCGCCATCGGGCTTTTGATCGGGGTGGAGCGCGGCTGGCAGGAACGCGAAGCCAGGAGCGGTGCGCGGGTTGCCGGTATCCGCACCTTTACCTTGATCGGCGCATTGGGCGGCATCTGCGCCCTGTTGCCGGGATCGACGACGCTCGGCTTCGCCATGCTGGCTTTTGCCCTTCCTTTTGGCTTCTTTGAATGGCGCCACGCCCGCGAGAAGGGCACTGTGTCGGTGACCGATTTCGTTGCCGGCATGGCCACTTTCGCGCTGGGCGCCTATGCCGCGCGCGGCAACATGGCCATTGCCGCGGCAGGCGGTGTGGTGACGGCCGCCATCCTGGCCGAGCGCCAGGTGATGCACGCATTCCTGCAACGCCTCACTTGGGTGGAATTGCGCGCCGCCCTGTTGCTGCTGGTGATGACGGTCGTCCTTCTGCCGGTACTGCCCGACCAGACCCTGGATCCCTGGAATGCCCTCAATCCCCACCAGATCTGGCTGATGACGGTTTTGGTCGGCACGGTCAGCTATGCCGGCTATATCGCGGTACGGGTGGCGGGCGAACGCCGCGGCCTGCTGTTCGCGGGCATCATGGGCGGCATTGCGACATCGACAACCGTCACCTGGACCTTCGCCCGGCTGGCGCGGCGCAGTCCCGGCGCGACCGCCGAAGTCATGGCCGCCATCCTGGCTGCCTGGATGATGTCGCTGTTGCGCATGACGGCGCTGGCGGTGGCCATCGCGCCGCAGTTGCTGCAACCTCTCGCCCCCGCAATCGCTGCGGCGGCCGGGTTGCTGCTTGTCGCCGCCGCCCTGGCCTATCGCGCCGCCGGCCGGACGGAGTCGCATGGCCTCACGCTTAAGGATCCATTCGAACTGGGCTTGATGTTGCGCTTTACCGGCCTGCTCGCCGTCATCATGCTTTTGGCGAAACTCTTTTCCGGCGGCGCAGGCGGACTGTTGGCGCTTGGCGGCCTGTCGGGCCTGCTGGATGTCGACCCCATCACCCTGTCGATGGCAAAAATGGCCAATGCTGGCCTCGCGCATCCCCTGGCGGTTTCCACCATCCTGGTCGCGGCCACCGCCAATGGTCTGGCCAAGTCGGTTCTGGCCGTGGTGTTCGGCGGATGGCGGCTGGGTCTGTCTCTCAGCGGTCTGGCCGCTTTGTCCTTCGCTGCCGGCCTGCTCGCTTATATCTTCGTCTGACCATCCAGATCGTCATCCAGCAGAATGCGCTGGGCGTCGCCGTCCAGATCGTCATACTGACCGCTGGACAATGTCCAGATCAGCACCGCGAGGCTGCACAGTCCGACGAACAGCGCCGATGCGATGATCATGCCCACGGCTTTGTCCTTTCGCCCGCCAGCCGCAGGGCATTGAGGGTCACCAGCAGTGACGAGCCCGCCATGGTGGCAGCCGCAATCAACGGCGTGACGAAACCCAGCGCAGCGAGGGGAATGGCGGTGACATTGTAGGCGATCGCCAGGGCAAAATTCTGCAGCACCAGACGCCTGGCCCACCGTGAGACGTCGAGCGCCTCCACAATGGGCGCAAGTTCAAGACCACGCAGCACCATGTCCGCGGCGCGCTGGCTGATGTCGGTGGCGCTGCCCGGTGCGATGGAGACATCTGCCGTGGCCAGCGCCGCGGCGTCATTGATGCCATCTCCCACCATCAGGACATGGTGTCCCGCTTTGCGCAAATTTTGCACCCAGCCAACCTTTTCCTGGGGCGTGACACCTGCCCGCCACAAGAAAATTCCGGCCTCGGCGGCGACACTGGCGGTCACGATGGGATTGTCGCCCGACAGCATTTCCACGCGCATGCCGCGCCGCCGCAGCGCGCGGACAATTTCGATCGCATCGGAGCGTATCTGATCCTGAAAGCGAAAGCCCACAGGCGCCCCCTCTGCGTGGCGATACCAAAGCTGAAAGCCCGCCCCCTCCGCGCCACACCAGGCGGCGTTGCCCAGGCGTTCCAGGCTTGCTCCGTCACCGCATGCAAGCCCCGCACCGGAAACTTCGTGGACGCCGGCTGCGATTGCACCTGGGCCTGCCGCCTGCGCCACCGCCTGGGCCAGGGGATGCCGGCTGGCGCGGGCGATCTGGGCCGCCCGCTCCAAAATTCCGGGCGGCAGTTCGGAGGCGTTGAGCAGGACGGGCGCGCCAACAGTCAAAGTTCCGGTCTTGTCGAAGATCACCGCATCGACCTGCGCCAGCCGTTCCAGCGCATCACCGGATTTCACAAACACGCCCCTTTTGAACAGCCGCTCAGTGGCGACGATCTGCACCGCCGGAACGGCAAGGCCCAGCGCGCACGGACACGTGATGATCAAGACCGTGATGGCGTTGGTGAGAGCCTGGGCGATGGTGGCGCCCGCGATCAGCCATCCGGCGCAAGCCAGAAAGGACAGCGTGAATACCAGTGGGACATAGGCCCGGGCCGCGCGATCGGCCAGCCGCACATAGGCGCTTCGGGACTGCTGCCCCGCTTCCAACAGGCGCGCCAGGTCAGCAATCAGGGAATTCTCCACTCTCGCGGTGGCGCGCAAGGTGACAGAGGCGCCCGTCACGATTGCGCCGGCCGGCACTTCGGCGCCCCTCCGTGCTGGCTGCGGCACGCTTTCGCCCGTCACCAGGGACATGTCCAGTTCGGTGTCGCGATCCTCGATGACGCCGTTGACCGGCACGCGGTCACCCGTCGCCAGCGACAGTCGGTCATGGACGGCGACATCCTTCGCGCTGACGGTCTGCACCTCGCCATTGGCGCCCAGACGCCGCACCAGCAAGGTCTGCAGCGCCAGAAGATGCCGCGCCGCCGTCCGCGCCCGATCGCGGAGCCGATAGTCGAGAAAGCGGCCGATCAGAAGCAGGAATGCCAGCATGACCGCAGCATCGAAATAGATATGCATGCCGCCCTTCGCGGTCTGGTAGATGCTCAGCCCTAAGGAAAGCAGCAGCGCCAGACTGATCGGCACGTCCATGTTGGTGGCGCGTTTGCTGAGGCCTCTGAAAGCCGAGCGAAAGAAGGGCTGCCCTGCATAGAGCGCAGCCGGAATCGCCACCACAGCCGCCAGCCAGAAGAACTGCGTGCGAACCGCCAAAACCAAGTCGCCGCCCCCATACCAAACCGCATCGGTCAGTCCCATGACAAAGACGGTTGCAAAGCCGGAAACTGCCAGGCAGCGCAGCAGCAGGCGCCCCTCGCCCTCATCGGCGCTCAGCACCTCCTCCGCCTCAAAAGGCTGGGCCTCATATCCCAAATCCTGGATGCGCCGCAGAATGCGCTGCGGAGCCATGTTGCGGCCCAGGACGGTAAGCTTGCCGGTCGAAAGATTGAGCCTGGCCTGCTCCACGCCCTCAAGCGCGCCAACGCCGCGCTCGATCTTGGCGATGCAATTGGCGCAGCGCGCGCCTTTGACCGCCACTTCGAAGGCATACGCGCCGCCAGGCGTTTTGCGCAGCAGCGGCGAAAATTCCAAAGTGGGAGATAAATTCAGCGCAGCCATAACCGGCGCATCGCCCGAAAGGGCGCCCCCTGTGCATTGGAGACCAGGACATCCCAATTGCCGGCGGGCGCCTGGACGGTGGCGGCGTAGAGGCCGGAGGAGAGTTGGGAAAAGCGCAAGGGCTGGTCGCGGGTTTCATCGGCAGGATGACGCAGTTCTCCCGTCAGCCGCGCATTGGTTTCGGGCGCGCCATCTCGGCGTTGAAGCGACACAAGAATTTGCACCCGGCCTTGCGGCAAGCGGCGGCCATCAATGCTGGCGCGCCAGCCCAGCTTTGCCTGTTCGGCACGAAGCGCCAGCGTGTGGTTGTATTCCACGCCCTGCAGATAGGGTTTCTGCTCGTCCTCACCGCGAAAGGTTTTCACCGCTGCGGTGATGAAGAAGGCGTTCGTGGCGATGACGAGTCCGAAAAAGCCACCCAGCCAGATCAAGACCGTGCGGCCTGTCAGCGGTTTCATCTGGCTTCTCCTGGCACAAATACGGTTTCGACCTCGCGCTTTTCGTCGTCGCCCGCCAAGGTGAAAATCAGACTGTGGCTGGCGGGAAGATCGGCCAGCGCCACGGTGACCAGAATGCGCACCGTGCGCACCTTGTCGGCGTCCACATGCAGGGGCACGGACGAGACAATCTCGCCGTCACCGATCAGCCTGACCTGGCGGGCCTTGATGCCGGAGATAGCAAGCTGAAGGGTGCGCGCCTGCCCGGTACGATTCATCAGCTTCAAAGTGTAGGCATTGCGCACCGCGCCGTCCGCCAGCCGGACATAATCCGGATTGCGGTCCCGCATCACATCCAGGTCCAGCGTGTGGCGGAAGGTCAGGGTCAAAAGCATGATCGCCGACACGGCTGCCAGGACCGCGCCATACAGGACGGTGCGCGGACGCACAAAGCGGTAGCGTGGCGCTTCGCCCTGCTGGCGCCGCAGGATATTGGCTTCCGTATCGTAAGCGATTAGACGCAGAGGCTGGCCGATCTTACCCATCACATCGTCACAGGCATCGATGCACAGGCCGCAATTGATGCATTCCAGCTGGGCGCCATCGCGGATATCGATGCCCATCGGGCAAACCGCCACACACTGATTGCAGTCGATGCAGGAGCCGCGCCCTTCCCAGCTGTCGCCTTTCTTGTGAGCGCCGCGGGGTTCACCCCGGTCACGACGATAGGTGACGCACAGCGCTTCGACATCGGTCATGGCGGCCTGGATGCGCGGCCAGGGGCACATATAGGTGCAGACCTGTTCGCGCATCAGCCCGCCCAGCGCGTAGGTGGTGAAGGTCAGCCCCGCCACGGCAAAATAATTACCGGCGCTGGCGGTACCGGTGAAAAGCTGGTGCAGCAGGGTCGGCGCGTCGTTGTAGTAGAAAACCCAGGCGCCGCCGGTCGCCACCGCGAACGTCAGCCAGACGCCATGCTTGGAGACACGCTTGAAGACCTTGCCTGCGGTCCAGGGCGCGCCCGCCAGTCGCATCCTGGCATTACGGTCGCCCTCGATCTTAGTCTCGACCCAGATGAACAGGTCGGTCCAGACCGTTTGCGGACAGGAATAACCGCACCACAGCCGGCCAAACAGCGCATTGACCAGAAACAGCGCCACCGCCGACAGGATCAAGAGGCCGGTGATGTAATAGACTTCCTGCGGCCAGATCTCGATGAAGAAGAAATAAAAACGCTCATGCGCCAGATCGACCAGCACCGCCTGGTTGGGCGCGCCGGCGCCGCGGTTCCAGCGCAGCCAGGGCGTGAGGTAGTAGATACTCAGCGTGATGGCCATCATCGCCCATTTGAAGGAGCGATACTGGCCGCTGCCCTCCTTGGGGAAGATGGGAACCCGCGCTTTGAACAACTTGCGGTGGGCGGCGCTGTTGGTGGCGATGGCGTCGGAGCGGACGACGCCTTCGGCCGCCATACCGGGCCGTTTGTCGGGTGAAATGACCGTATGCACCGTCAAGTCCAGCCTCTCGCGCTATTCGCCGCCGCCCAGATTGTGGACGTAGATCGCCAGCGCCTTGATTTCTTCGGGCGACAGACGCCCGCCCCAGGTCGGCATCACGCCGCCATGGCCGTTCCAGATCTGGTCGCGGATGTCGTCGCGGGTGGAACCGTATTCCCATTCGTTGTCGGTAAGGTTGGGCGCACCCACGGTGCGGTTGCCCCTGCCTTCTGCGCCATGACAGGCGGCGCAATTGTCGGCGAACAGGGCGGTGACGCGACGCACCGCGCGGGCATCGGCGGGGCGGCCCGAGATATGCACGACATATTCGGCAAGATCATCGACCTGCGCCGGCTTGAGGACCCCGTCCCGCCCGAAAGCCGGCATCTGCGACTCCCGCGTCTCAGGACTCGTGGAGCGCACGCCCACGGTGATCGTATGTTCGATGTCAGACAGCTTGCCGCCCCACAGCCAGACATCGTCATTCAGGTTGGGATAGCCATGCGCGCCTTGCCCGCCCGCGCCATGGCACGGCGCGCAATTATCGCCGAACGCTGTCCTGCCTTCGGCCATGGCGAATTGCAACAAATCCGGATTCTTCTGGATGTCCGCCAGCGAAGCCTTGGCCAGCGCCGCCTCTCGCGACGAACGGGCCGCCTTCAACGCCGCCACGTTGGCGGTGACTTCGTCACGCTGGGAGTGATCCAGCATGCCGTGGGTATAAGAGTTGATGCCCGGCCAGGCCGGATAGACGACCCAATAGCCGATCGCCCAGACGATGGTGGCCCAGAAAATCCCCAGCCACCAGCGCGGCATGGGTGTGTCCAATTCCTTGATCCCATCCCACTCATGACCGGTGGTTTGGGTGCCGGATACCTCGTCGACTTCTTTCTCGGACATCAGACGTCCTCGTCTTTGAGCGGAATTTGTGCGGCCTGTTCGAAACGAGGCCGGTTTTTCGGCCACCAGGCATAGGCGAAGGCGACCGCGAACATCAGGATGAAATAGACCGCACCCCAGCTTTGGACGAAGGCGAGCACGTCTTCATAGGCCCAGCGTTCCATAACCTATCTCCGATTTTCCGGCGCGCCGGCATGGTAGGATTTGAAATCCACCAGCGTGCCCATCATCTGCAAATAGGCGATCAGGGCATCGCCTTCGGTGATCCGGGACGGATCGCCGTCGAAATCGCGGGCTTGCGCCTTGGGATAACGCTTCTGCATGGCGTCGAGGCCGTCGGCATTGGGATCGGCCTGTGCCTCAAGGTCCTGCCTGGCTTGGTCGATCTGATCCTGCGTATAGGAGACACCGACCTCGCGATTGGCCTGAAGCATATTTTTGATGTCGCGATAATCCAGCGGCGTGGTGAACAGGAATTTGTAGGGCGGCATGATGGATTCCGGAACCACCGAACGGGGATCGGCCATGTGCGCCTGGTGCCACTGATCGGAATACTTGCCGCCGACCCGCGCGAGATCGGGGCCGGTGCGCTCCGAGCCCCACTGGAACGGATGGTCGTACATGCTTTCCGCCGCCAGGCTGTAATGGCCGTAGCGTTCGACCTCGTCGCGCAAGGTGCGGATCTGCTGGCTGTGGCAGACATAGCAACCTTCGCGGACATAGATGTTGCGTCCTTCCAGTTCCAGCGGCGTGTAAGGACGCATGCCGGTGACTTTTTCCACGGTGCCGCCGACCCAGAACAGTGGAGCGATTTCGACCAGGCCGCCAACCGCGATCACCAGGATGATGCCGATCAACAGAAAGGCGGAATTTCTCTCAAGCCAGGCGTGACTCATTCTGCTGCCTCCGCGATCAGCGCCGCGGGCGCGGCCGCCATAACGGGTGCGCCGCTGCGGACTGTCTTCCACAAATTGAATGCCATGATCAGGGTGCCGCCGAGGTAGAGAATGCCGCCCAGCGCCCGGATGATGTAGTAAGGGTGCATGGCCAGAACGACTTCGGAAAAGGCGTATTCCAGGAAGCCGAACTCGTTATAGGCGCGCCACATCAGGCCTTGCATGATGCCCGCCACCCACATGGAGGTGATGTAGAGCACGATACCCAGGGTGGAGAGCCAGAAATGCCATTCCACCAGCGCGTTGGAATAGAGCTTCCGCTTCCACAGCCACGGCACCAGGCAATAAATCGCGCCGAAGCTGACATAACCGACCCAGCCCAGCGCGCCGGAATGCACATGGCCGATGGTCCAGTTGGTGTAGTGCGACAGCGCGTTGACCGCCTTCACGCTCATGGCCGGGCCTTCGAACGTGGCCATGCCGTAAAAGGCGACGGAAACCACCATCATGCGCAGCACGGGATCGGTGCGCAGTTTGTCCCAGGCCCCGGACAGGGTCATCATGCCGTTGATCATGCCGCCCCAGCTGGGCATCCACAGGATGATCGAGAAGGTCATTCCCAGGGTCTGGGCCCATTCCGGCAGCGCGGTGTAGAGCAGGTGGTGCGGCCCTGCCCAGATATAGATGAAAATCAGGCTCCAGAAATGGATGATGGAGAGGCGATAGGAATAGACCGGCCGCTCCGCCCGCTTGGGGATGAAATAGTACATGATCCCCAAGAAGCCCGCCGTCAGGAAGAAGCCGACGGCGTTATGGCCGTACCACCATTGGGTCAGCGCATCCTGCACGCCGGAAAACAGGGAATAGCTTTTGCTTTCCAGGAACGAGACCGGCATGGACAGGTTGTTGACCACATGCAGCACCGCGATGGTGACGATGAAGGACAGGTAGAACCAGTTCGCGACATAGATGTGCGGTTCCTTGCGCTTGATCAGCGTGCCCAGGAACACCACCAGATAGCAGACCCAGATGAGCGTCAGCCAAAGGTCCGCATACCATTCCGGCTCGGCATATTCGCGGCCTTCGGTGATGCCCAAAAGGTAACCGGTGCCGGCCAGGACGATGAAGGTATTGTAGCCCCAGAAGACCAGCCAGGAGAGCGAGCCGCCGAACAGCCGCGCGCGGCTGGTGCGCTGCACGACATAGAAGCTGGTTGCGATCAGGACATTGCCGCCGAAGGCGAAGATCACCGCCGAGGTATGCAGCGGCCGCAGGCGCCCAAAATTGGTCCAGGGCTGATCGGCGAAATAGAACAGATGCGGAAAGGAAAGCTGGAGCGCGATGATGACGCCGACCAGCATGCCGGCGATTCCCCAGAACATGGAGGCGACGACACCGGCCTTGATCACGCCTTCGGCATACTGGCGTTTTTCATCCAGCGGCTGGCGGCCGACATACATCCACATGTACCACACGCCGGTGATGGCCATGCAGACGCCGAAGATCCATCCTTGCGCCACCATGCGAGGATCGGGCGAGCGAGCGGCCTCGATCAGCGATGCGACCAGGCCCAGGAAGATCACCAGCGGCGCGAAATAGTGATCGAACCGCCAGGGCGCCTGAGAGCGAGTCTGGCCCGCTTCAGCAAGTTGCATGATGGATGTCCTCCAGGAGAGCCGAGCCTGGCTGCGTTAACTTTTCAGTCATGATTGCCCCTTCCGCACATGCTGTGTTTCGCCCATCGGCGAGGCGCTTGCCTTGATGCGGATCAACCGGACGGGTCATGGACGCAGGAACAGGCTGCAGATGTGGCGAAAAGGCGCCGGCTGGAACCGGTCCAGCAGAAACATCGCGGCGCAGAGCGCGATCAGCGCCAGCGACAGAACCGAGATCACCAGGACTATGCGCCGGTTGTCCGCACAACAGTCCTGGCCGCCCAGCTTGCCTGCAAGCGGACGCGTCCACAGCAGGAACGGACCACCGGCCAAGGCGATGAGCAGGCAGCACAGCATGGCTTAGAAGCGCAGCCCCAGCCCGGCGCCAATGATCCAGGGATTGAGCCTGGCCGAGGCCTGAACAACGCCCCCTGCAGCGCGGATATGTGTGCCGATAAAGACCTTCTTGACGTCGAAATTCAAAAAATACGGCCCATCCCCCACCGGAACGTCGGCGCCCGCTTGCAACGCCCAACCGAAGCTGTTCTTGAACCCGATATTGGGCAGCGCGCTGTGGGGGTCGTAGAAAACTGTATAGTTGATGCCCGCTCCGACATACGGACGTATTGGCCCATTGGGATCGAAATGGTATTGCGCGGTGATGGTCGGCGGCAGCAACCACACGCTGGACACGGTCCCGGCCACGGAATTGCGCACCGTGTGCTTGGTCACGGCGGCAATCGCCTCCACCGCGATATTGTCGGTGATGAAATAGGTCAGGTCTGCTTCCGGCACGAAGGAATCACTGACCTTGGTCGTGCCGCCGATATTGACGCCGGCGATGGAGATGGTGGCGGAGGGATCGGGTACAACGGCCGCGCCTCGCAACCGGACCTGGAAATGACCGGCGACGTTTGTGGACTCCTGCGCCGTCTCTTGCGCCTGGGCGGCGCCCGCCATCAGTAGAATGGCGGCGGCGGCATGCATGACTTTCATGGAAATTCCCCTGTTGAACGGGAACTCTTTCCCATGACGGCCGCGACTGTGGTTTGATTTGCCACAAACCGGGCCTGGCCGGATTGACGCGACCCGCGGCAATCCGGCGCGGTTGCGCGCGATCAAGGCATCCGTGTGGCGGTTGCATCAAAAAAGCACACAGTCGCAAGGGGCATGGAATGCTGAAATCGGAATTGTTCGCCGCGCGGGTGCCGCGCTACACCAGCTATCCCACCGCGCCGCACTTTTACCCCGGCATCGATCACACCGTCTATCGCCAATGGCTTGCGGAGCTTTCCGGCGAAACGCCGTTGTCGCTGTATCTCCACATACCCTTTTGCGACACGCTGTGCTGGTTTTGCGGATGCCACACCGCGGTTGTGAACCATTATGCGCCGGTGAAGAACTATTGCGGGCTGCTGATTGGCGAAATGACCCTGGTGGCGCAATCGCTGGGTTCAAGCGGGCCGGTCAGGCACATTCACTGGGGCGGCGGCTCTCCGACCATGCTCGATCCGGATGATATCGGCCGTCTCAATGACCATCTGCGGCGTCATTTTGACGTCGCTTCAGACGCGGAATTCGCCGTCGAGATCGATCCGCGCGGGCTGACGCAGGGTTGCGTTGATGCCTTCGCCCGTGCTGGCCTCACCCGGGCCAGCATCGGCCTGCAGGATTGCGATCCGGCCGTCCAGAAAGCCATCAACCGGATCCAGACCCGTGAAGAGACGGCGCACGCCATAACGATGCTGCGAGAAGCCGGCGTCAGGAGCATCAATCTGGACTTGCTGTATGGTCTGCCCAAACAGACCCTGAAGAGTTGGGAAGAAACACTGCGGTTTGCGTTGGAACTTGCTCCCGACAGGCTGGCGGTTTTCGGCTATGCCCATGTGCCTTCGTTCAAAAAACATCAGGTGCTGATTCCAGAACATCTGCTGCCCGACCTGCAAACACGCCTGCATCAGGCGGAAATGGCGAATCAGATCCTGACCGCCAACGGATATGTCGCCATCGGATTGGATCATTTCGCCAAACCCGAAGACAGCCTGGCCGTAGCATCCGCAAACGGCACGCTGGCGCGCAATTTCCAGGGCTATACGACAGACACCGCGTCCGCCCTGATCGGACTGGGGGCGTCCGCAATCAGCGCCTTGCCGCAGGGTTATGTTCAGAACGACTCCGCGGTTCCGGTCTATCGCAAGGCCCTGCTGGAGGGCCGCCTGCCGGTCGCGCGCGGCGTCGCCCTGAGCCGGGAAGACCGCCTTCGCCGGCATGTCATAGAGCGGCTGATGTGCGATCTCGCCGTCGATCTCGAGACGGCCTGCAAGCGCTTTGGAGAAGCGCCAACCCTGCTAAGGGATTCGCTCAAGGGATTGGCGACGCTGGAACAGATGGGCGCAATTTCCGTGAAAGGCGATCAGGTCGCGATCGCACCCGATTGGCGGGCGGCAGCGCGGTTGGCATGCGCCGCCTTTGATTCCTATTTGGACGTCGGTTCGGTGAGGCATTCGACTTCAATTTGACGACGAAAACCGGGGCGCCAGGATATTGGCGGAAAGCGCTGGCGCCGGATTAAGCCGAAAGCTCGAATCGCCGGCGATGCGCCGTCGTTGCGTAGATCACCAAGCCGATTGTATTCCAAGCCGCAAAAAAAAGCTGGGTACGCGGCGGCAAGCTCAAGAACAGATAGAAACATCCCACAATAGCCGCCGGCGCGATGATCCAGGCCATTGTGGCGCGAAACGGCCGTTTCCACCCGGGTTCCCGGCGGCGCAACACCAGTAGGCACAAGGCCACCGCCATGAACGCCAGCAGGGTGCCAGCATTGGCAAGCGCTGCGATCTGATCCAGCGGGATGATCCCCGCCAAAGTACCGACGACGACAGCCGTCGCCCAGGTGATGCGGCTCGGCGTGCCGGTGCGCGGATTGATCGTGGCCAGCGCCCGCGGGATCAAGCCATCGCGCGCCATGACGAAAAAGATGCGGCTTTGACCGTAAAGGAACGCCAGAATCACCGTCGGCAAGGCGACCACAGCGGCAGCCCCGATCAATACCGCGGCGCCATCCGCGCCCAATTTGCGCAATATCAGCGCCAGGGGTTCTGGACTGCGCGCATATTCGGTGTAGGGCATCGAGCCCACGGCGAAAGCCGCCACCCCGATGTAAATAAGGGTACAGATGGCCAGCGAGCCTACAATGCCGATGGGGATGTCGCGCCCGGGATTTTTTGCTTCCTCGCTCGCCGTCGATATGGCGTCAAAGCCGTAAAAAGCAAAAAAGATGATCGCAGCCGCGGCCATCACACCGCGTGGCGCGCCTTCCACAGTATGGCCGGAAAAGCCGTATGGCATGAACGGGTGGAAGGCTGAAAAATGGAAATGGGGCGCCGCCAGGACGATAAACAGGACAAGCGCGACCAGCTTGACGATCACCAGACCGGCATTGAGGGTCGCGCTTTCGCGAGTGCCGGCCGAGAGCATGCCCGCCACCAGCGCGATGATCACAATGGCGGGAAGATTGATCACGCCGCCTGCATAGGGCCCCGCCGCCAGTGCGGGCGGCAAGGGAAAGCCGATCCCCGCCAAAAATCCGCTCACATAACCCGACCAGCCAACGGCGACGGCGCTGACCACCAGCGAATATTCCAGAATCAGGCTCCAGCCCACGATCCAGGCAAAAATCTCGCCCAGCGCCACATAGCTATAGGTGTAGGCGCTGCCGGAAGCCGGAATCATCGCGGCAACCTCGGCATAGCACAGCGCCGCACAGACGCAGATCAGGCCCGCCACCAGGAAAGACAGAATGACCGCGGGCCCGGCAAGATTGGCGCCGACACCCACCAGCGTATAGATGCCCGTCCCCACCACGCCGCCCACGCCCAGTGCAACCAGGTGCCACCAGGACAGGCTGGGCACCAGATGAGGACCGTCCTGGCGATTCACGTCCGCAGCTTTGCGCCGCAACCAATGCTGCATCTTTCACCAGGTGCCGGGCCAAGTCTGGACCGCTTCAGGGGAGAATATCGCCCTTGAGATTAAACCGGCGCCGCACGGAGGAACAGGCGCCCGCCAGCACGTCTTGGCCTTCCTCACCAGGTATAGTTCAGGCCTGCGATGCCTGTGTAGGATTGGGAATTGGCGGACGCCATGCTGTTGAGATGCACGTCGAAGCCCAGGCCGTTGCGATTGCTAAATAGCGCGCCCAACGAGATTTGCACCGCATCCTTGGCCGGTTGCGCGCCGTTGACCGTGAAGCCGGATGATGCGAGGGAAGCAAATTGCGGCCCAGCGCTCAGCGTTCCCGACATGTCATGGACCCAGCCCATCTGGTCCGACAGCCTCACGGTCCACAGGCGGCCGAGGGGGAAGTCAATGCTTTGACGGGCGCCGATTTCCAGGCCGGCAGTGTTGGTCGTGCGGGCCTGGTATTTCAACGCGAAGGTGGACGCTCCTGACGAAGCCGTCTCGCTATAGCTGGGAACCGCGATCAATTCATCATGGAACGCCAAATAAGGCGCCAGGAAGCCCAGCTTCAATCCGGCTTCAAAGCGTCCGCCCAGCGTCACCGCGTCTGCTTTTGCGGTCAACAAGTCGGTGCCCGACACGGTCAGGGTGCGGTTGGTCGTGATGTTGTCCAGCGCCAAGGCGCCGGTAAAGGCGCCATAAAAAACCGGGCTGACCTGCATCAGGCCGTAAACGCCAGCCTGATATCCCTCGACCCGTCCCTGACCCAGATTGCCTGCCAGATGGAAATTGGCGGCCCCTGTCGATATCGCAGCACCCAAGGTGACGTTCGGCGCGATCGCCCAGTCGGCGCCGCCGGCAAAGCCCGCGACATGCGACTTGAACTTGTGCGAGCCGGTATCTTGTGGATCTCCCGAGACAAGGTCGCTGCCGGTAAAACCGGATGCCCACAGGTTGCGGCGCGGCGCGCCCGTCTTGTAGTTGCCTTGTTGTATGCCGGTCAGATGATCGAAAATGGCATCCACAAACGGGTTGAACAGCGCGCTGCCCGCGCGCGGGATATCTGCGCCGATTTCGCCGGACATCTGGTCTGCATCGGCGGCCAACGTCGCCGACGAAACATTTCCCAAATTTTCGATCGCCGCCGGCAGGCGGGAGCCAGCCGCAATGGCGGCATCGATACCGCCGACCGGCCCGGCCTGATTGGACGTGGCGGTCGAAGGCAGCAGGGGCGACAACTTCGCCAGATCGATCTGCAAATAGACATCGTTGGCGTCATAGGAAACCGTCGAGGAGAATTGTGCGCCACTGCTCTGAATCGGCGCGGACGAGAAGCTTCCCGTTATGCCGCCGGCGGCTGTCAACACGGTCATCTTCTGGCCCAGCAGATAGGTGCCGTCGGTGCTGGCGACGGACAGCGTTCCACCAAGCGCCGCCGCTCCTGACACGGACAGGCTGGATGACGATGCCGAGGAAAGATTGACGAGATAAGTGCTGCCGCTGTTCATGGTGAGAGCGCCGTTGATGTTCAACGTCCCCTTGCCCGCCACGCCGGGCGCCAATGTGGCGCCCTTGTCCACGGTCACACTCGAAACCGTGCCGGTGCCTGCCAGGGTGCCGGCGCTTACCCTTGTAGGACCGGTATAGCTATTGACGCCGGTCAAAGTCTGCGTGCCGCCGCTGATGGTCAGACCGCCCGTCCCCGCGATGACGCCGGAGAAGGTGCCGGAGGCGTTCGTCAATTGCAGGGTCTGCGCGCCCAGCCTCACCAGTCCGGTACCCGCCAGTGAGGTGACCTGGGGCGTGGTGGCCGCAGAGACATCGAAGGTGCCGTTATCGACCACGCTGGATGCGGCAATGCTCGCCGAACTGCCCAGGACCAGTGTGGCGCCCGTGTTGATGGTTGTGGCCCCGGAGTAGGTGTTGACGCCGGTCAGGGTGAGGACGCCGATGCCGGCCTGGGTTAGCCCGCCCGTTCCCGAAATCGCGCCGGCAAAGGTGACCGCATCGGCGCGGTTGAATGCCAGCGTGCCGTTATCGACGACGTTGCCGGTGATGGAACCGCTTGTGCCGCCATTGCCGATCTGCAGCGTGCCGACGCTGATGGTCGTGCCGCCGGTATAGCTGTTGGCCGCGGTCAATATCGTCGTGCCGCCGGCGATCTGGGTGACGGCGCCGGTTCCGGAAATGACCCCGGCAAACGTCGATGTGTCCGACCGGTCGAAAGCCAGGGTGCCATTGTCCACGACATCGCCAAGGATTGAGCCCGCCGCCAGCCCGTTTCCGATCTGCAAGGTGCCCGCGCTGATGGTGGTCCCGCCAGTGTAATTGTTGGACCCGCTGAGGATCTGGGTGCCGCCGCTCACGGTCACGCCGCCCGTGCCGGTGATGGTGCCGGAGAACACCGTCGAGGCAAGCGTCAGGTTCAAGCTGTTGGCGCCAAGAGCGACCGTGCCTGAGCCGGACAGAGAGCCAATAACAGCGCTGCTGCTGGCCGCGGAGATGTCGAAGGTACCGTTATCTTGGACCGTACTGGTGGCGGCGAGGCTTCCGGCGCCGGACAGGACCAGGATGCCTGCGGTTATGGATGTTGTGCCGGTATAGGTGTTTGCTCCGGTCAACGTCTCGGTGCCGCCGCTGATGGTCAGATTGCCGGCCCCGGAAATCGTGCCTGAAAAGCTGTCATCGGCATTGGTGAGGATCAGGGTCTTTGTGCCCAACGTCACCGTGCCGGACCCCGCGAGAGAGGTAATGGAGGTGCTGAGCACCAGGCCGGAGCTGGTGACGCCCGAAATGTCGAGCACACCATTGTCGATAATACCGCTTGATGCTGACAAGGCATTGACGCTGGTCAGATACAGGGTGCCCGAGGCGATGGTGGTGAGGCCAGTGAAGCTGCTGGTGCCCGAAAGGGTTTCCTTGCCGGCGACCAAAATCACATCCCCTGATCCGGCGATGTTTCCCGAAAAGGATCCGGAAGCGTTTGTCAGAGTCAGTGTCTGGGTGCCCAGCTGCACCGTGCCATTACCCGACAGCGAGACAATGGACGCGCCGCCCGTCGCCGCGGAAATGTCGAACGTGCCATTGTCCGTCAAACCGCTGGAGGCCAAGATACTGCCGCTCGCCGACAAGGCCAGGGTCCCGGAAGAAATGACGGTCGCGCCGGTGTAGGTCTGGACCGCCGTGATGGTGGTGGTGCCGGTGCCGGTCTGGGTGACCGCTCCGGTGCCGGATACAACACCCGTCATCGCGATGGCGCTGGAACTGTAGAAAGACAGAGTGGCGTTGTCGGTGATGTTGTTGGTGATCGCACTCTGACCCAGCCGCAAGGTGCCGCCGCTGATCAGGGTCGATCCGCTATAGGTGTTGGCGCCCGTCAGGGTCTGGGTGCCGCTGAGCAGGACGAGATTGCCGCTGCCGGAGATGACCCCTGAAAACGTGTCGGACGCTGCCGTGAAGGTCAGGGTTTGGGTGCCGAGCTGCACGGCGCCTGTGCCAGCGAGCGATTTGATGGAGGCGCCCACCGCCGAGATGTCTAGCGTGCCGGTGACCGTCACATGGCTTGAATTTGCGATACTGCCGCTGCCAGTGAGCGCCAGCACGCCGGCCGCGACATTGGTGGCGCCGGTATAGGTGTCTGCCGCGGTCAGGGTGAGGGTTCCGCCACCCAGTTGCGAAAGACCACCCGCCCCGGAAACGGTGCCATTAAAGGCAACGTCATCGGCCCGGTCGAAAGCCAGCGTGCCGCCGACCGAGACATTGCCGATGATCCAGCCATTGCCGGTCCCGTCTCCGACCTGCAACGTGCCGCCATTGATGACCGTGCCGCCGCTATAGGTGTTGCCGCCGCTCAGGACCTGCGTACCGCTGGTCACAATCAGTTCGCCGGTCCCTGAGATCACGCCGGAAAAGGTCCCGTTCGCTGCTGACAGGGTCAGGTTCTGCGCGCCAAGCGTCACCGCACCGCTGCCGGAGAGCGAAATGATGGATGCGCCGCTGGATGTGGCCGAAATATCGAAGACGCCGCTGTTGTTGACGCTGCTGGATGTGGCGATACTCCCCGTACCGGCCAGCGCCAAGGTCGTACCGGCATTGATCGTGGTGGCGCCGGTATAGGTGTTGACGCCGGAAAACGTGACCGCGCCGCCACCGACGCTGTCGGTGATCGTGAGGCTCCCGGCCGTGCCGGATACGGCGTCCGAAATGATGCCGGAGAGCGTTCCCGCCTTTCCGAAAGCATCGATGGTGCTGGTCGTGACCGAGCCTTGCAGGGTGAATTTGTTGGCGTATGTGCCGGCCTTGTCGATTTCCAACGTGCCGCCCTGGAATGCGGGCGTGGCGCTGGTGCTCAGGCTTGAGACGAGCGTGGTTGATCCTGAACCTATCGTCTGAGCCAGCGCGGCGTCAGACAGTCCGACGGCCGTAAAAACCGCCAGGGCGACGATGCCCGACGCCCGCGAAAAAGGCGCGGCGACGCGAAGCTCGCCGACAAGCACATAATCCCGACTTTCCACCCGGCTACCCTTCCTTGACAGGAAGCACCGATAGAAATCGCATGTTACGCGAATGTTTCAGCGTGTTTCGGCCGCGAAATCTTTGTCGCCAGATCGTGCAAAGATGTTGTGCGCGTCATGACAAAAAGGAAAGGCGCCGTCAGCCGCGCTTAACCGCCGGAACGAACATATAGCCTTCGTTGCGGACGGTGCGTATCAACTCAGGCTGGCCTTCCCCCGATGACAGCTTTCGCCGCAGCCGGCTGATCTGCACATCGATGGCGCGATCATAATGTTCGCTGCTGGCGCCTCGGGCATAATCCAGCAGTTGATCCCGGGTCATCACCCGGCGCGGATGTTCGATGAAGGCACGCAACAGGCGGAATTCGCCGTCCGACAGGGTCACGGGCTGGTCGGCGGGATCGGAAAGGATCCGCGCCACCAGATCGACTTTCCAGCCGGCGAAACTCAGGAGATTGGGATTGGCCGGTGTTTCACCCGCGTCCGCCGCCACATTCACATTGGCCGCGGCGCGGCGGCGCAAGACGGTGCGAATGCGCGCCAGAAGCTCACGCGGGTTGCACGGCTTGGCCATGTAATCTTCCGCGCCCATTTCCAGGCCGACAATCTTGTCGATATCGGTTCCCACCGCTGAAAGCATAATGACGGGAGGGCCGCCTTTGGCCTGCAACTTGCGCAAGGCGCTCAACCCGTCCTCGCCGGGCATCATGACATCCAGCACAATCAGGTCGTACTGATTGGCCCGCAACTTTTCGCGCATGACGCCGGGATCGCCCGCCGTATCGGTCTGATAACCGTGCCTCTCCAGAAAGGAAGATACCAAAACCCGGATGCCTTCATCGTCATCCACAATCAGGATTCGGGTCGTCAGATTCATGGCGGCAAGCATGGCGGTCACCCGGCCAGATTGCCAGTCCCATGTTCCCGAGATTTTTCAACGCTGCAACATGGCTGCAACAAATGGCCGGGCATGACATTCCGGCGAAATCTGACGGCAAAGAGCCGGGACCATTCTCCTCGCGCCTCATCGCAAACCCGCATCTGCGCCGAGGCCACCACTCTCGCATCAGCAGTCTCAACCCCTCTCAAGGAGTCATTATGCGAATTGCGATTCTGCTCTCGATTTTGACCGCCGGCCTGTCCAACCCAGCAGCAGCCATGCCGCGCTATGTCGGCGTTGAATTGGTCAAGTCCGACCCGCAAGGGGCCAGCCCCCTCCTGACAGCCTTCAGCTGGCTGCAGGGAACACTGCTTGGCAACGCCGCCACGGCAGCAGCGGTGATGGTGGTGGCGATAGTTGGATTCTTGATGCTCCGCCGCTGGCACACTTTTCCAGGATAGATGGCCGTAAGGCCAAGTTCATGCCAGGATAGGGGTCATGGCGAAAAAGCGCATCGGGCGTCTGTGGACGGGACCACCCCTGGCCGTCCAGATCGTTGGCTTGTTGTTGGGCGGTCTGGTGGTGGCGCAAGTCGTCACGCTGCTGCTGACCTTGCTGCTGCCGCCTGAGCCGCAGCCGCAATATGGCATGGGCGATATCGCGCGCGCGCTGACGGGCGAAAAAATCGATCGTTCCGGCAGCCGCCCGCTCCAGCGCACCGTCCAGAGCGGACCGCCGGCGTTGACCGGCCCGGGATGGCTGACCTCGGATCGTTCGCGCCGCGATCTCGCCGTCTTGCTGGCGCGCGATGTGGAGGATGTGCGCCTGGCTTTTTACACGCCGCTGCCGTTTGCCGGCACTGCGACTCCGCAACAGCGCCGTGTCGAAAACGGGACCCCGCAGCGCCAGGCGGAAAACGAATCCGTCCAGCCGGTCCCGGAAAACGAAAGCGAGTTGCCACCCGGTTTTATTCGCGCCAAATACCAGCTGGCGCAAGCCGGACCGTCGCCCGCCGCCTTTCCCGGAGGATTCCCGGCCGGCCCGCCGTCACGTTCCCTCCCCAGCGCCCCACCGCCAACCTCTCTGCCCGGTGGATCGCCAGCGGGGGCGCCAAGTTTGGGTCCACAAGGAATGCCCACGGCCGCTCCGCCTGCGGCGCCGTCGCCACAAAGCGCGCCGCCGGCGCAAATATTTCCCGCACCAGGAGGCGCGAGTACCGGCGGAAATACTATGTCACCGGCCCCTGGTGTGCCGTCATCCGGTGGACCCGCGGGTGTCGGCCCTGCCGTTGGGGGGGCACCTCCCGCTGGCGCGCCCAACGCAAATTTTCCGTCTCTATCCGTGACGCCGCCGCCCGCCACCGTGCCCGCCGCACCGCGAGCCATCACGCCCACCCTGCCAACCAGCGAACCCGCGCCGCTTGAGCGGCCGGACACGGCGACAACTCTGCAAGACCAAACGCGACCGGCGCCCACATTGCCACCACAAGCCCAAATCTCCGCGCCGAACGAAGAGCCAATCCCTGTTCAGGCCCCGCCGCGCGGGCTGTTCGGCCTGGCGCCAGCGCCTTTTGTAGAAGGCGACTTCATCGCCGCCCTGCATCTGGCAAATGGCAGCTGGGCCGTGGTGCAACCGGCGCCGGAAGCCTTTCCCAACAGTTGGCAACGGCGGGTCCTGCTTTGGTTTCTGATATCCTTTGCATTGGTGGCGCCGTTGGGCTGGATATTTGCCCGCCGTGTCGTGCGTCCCATCGCCGGCTTTGCGCTCGCGGCCGAACGGCTGGGCCGCGATCCCACCGCGCCCATTCTGGCGCTGGAGGGTCCCTCCGAAGTGGGCCGCGCCGCCCATGCCTTCAACCGCATGCAAAGCAGGCTGCGCAGCTTCGTCGATGATCGCACCGCGTTTGTAGGCGCCATCAGCCACGATTTGCGCACGCCCCTGACCCGCTTGCGCTTTCGCATAGAAGACGTGCCCGACGAGTTGCGCGAAGGCATGCTGGCCGAAGTGGATGAGATGGAGCAGATGATCACCTCGGTCCTGAACTTCATCCGCGACGCTTCCGAACCCGGCTCGCGCGAACGGCTGGATTTGCGCAGCCTGCTGCAGGACGTGGTGGAAGACGCCGTCTTTGTCGGCAAGGATGTCATCCTGGAAGAGAGCGAACTTGCGCCGGTGGAAGTGGACGCGCTGGGCATACGCCGCCTGCTTGGAAATCTGGTCGAGAATGCCGTGAAATATGGCGACAGGGCCAAGGTGCGGCTGTTCACCGACCAGCAGGAGGCCGTCACCGAGATCGTCGACAGCGGGCCAGGATTGCCGGAGGAGGAACTGGAACGTGTATTTCAGCCCTTCTATCGCGCGCCGGCTGCGCGGGCGTCCGCCAAGCACGGCACCGGATTGGGGCTCGCGGTGTGCCGCTCCATTGCGCGGGCGCATGGCGGTGATGTCCGGTTGCAGCGGGGCGATCATGGCCTGATCGCGCAGGTGCGCCTGCCTTTGGCCTATAGTGCATCCGCCTGATTTCTTCGGCAATGGATTCGGCGACGTCGATAAGGGGAAGAATGGATGCCCGACCGCAGCACCCGCACATTCCGTTCCAGGTCAACCGACCGAATAACATTCTATCCTCGCATGCTTGGCAGGCGAGGCGCCGTCGCCGCCGAGCACTACAGCGCGACACTGGCCGGTATCGAAATACTCCAGCGTGGCGGCAATGCTGTCGATGCGGCCTGTGCCGCGACCCTGGTCGAGGGCGTGGTCAATCCGCAAATGCACACCATCGGCGGCGAACTTCCCATTCTGATTTCCGCCCCGAGCTCAAGCCAAGTGGTCTGCATAAACGGGAACATGATGGCGCCCGGCAGAGCCACGCCCCAGGCTTTCCGCGACCTGGGCCATAGCGAGATTCCGGCGGAAGGCGTGCTGGCCGCCGGCGTTCCGGGCGCACTGGGCGCCATCGTCGAGGCATTATCCCGGTTCGGGCGCCTGCGTTTCGAGGAGGTGTCCGCCCGGGCTGTCGATCTGGCCCAGAATGGATTTCCCGCCCATGCCGGCCTGATACGCCAGCACAGATCCGGCATCACCGACAATTTTGAGAAATTCCTGGGCTGGCAAGGCACCGCCGCCATCTACTTGCCGGACGGGAAGATACCGAAAGAAGGAGATCTCATCCGCAACCCGGCGCTGGCGAACATGTATCTGCACCTGGCCAAAGCAGAAAGGGCATCCGGTGGAAATCGCGAAGCGGGGCTGCGTGCCGTCTTTGACGCATTCTATCGGGGCGATATCGCCGCCGAAATCATCCGCTTCGTCAAAGCGCACGGAGGATTGCTCGAACAGTCGGACTTCAATCGATTCCAGATTCCCATAGAGGAAAGCGCCTGCATCCATTTTGCGGGCGCGGATATTCACAAATGCGGCCCCTGGAATCAGGGACCTGCGTTGCTGCAATCCCTGACCATTCTCAAGAATTTCGATCTGCGCGCTCTGGGACATAATTCGGCCCCCTACATCCACGCCGTGCTTGAGGCGATCAAGCTGGCCTTTGCAGACCGCGAGCAGTATTACGGCGACCCCGACCATGTGGCTGTTCCGCTGGCGGCGCTCCTCTCGGACGCCTATGGCGCGCTGCGCGCGCAGTTGATCGGACAGACCCCCAATGCCGAGATACGCCCCGGCGATCCGTCACAGAACATGGCCCTGCTCCCGGCTTCCGAGCGCCTTGGCGGCGCATCATGGGGACCGGGCACCGTTCATGTCGACGCCATGGACAGCGAAGGGTTCACCGCCGCGTTCACGCCAAGCGGCGGCTGGATACGTTCATCGGAAGTGATCCCGTCTTTGGGCTTTCCACTGTCCATGCGGCTGTCGAATTGTTACCTCGCGCCGGCGCGGCATCCCAACCTGGTGGCGCCCTTCAAGCGCCCGCGAACCACCATCAGCCCGTCCCTGGTGATGAAGGACGGCAAAGCCTGGATGGCGTTCGGCAGCATGGGCGGGGATCAACAGGATCAATGGCAACTCCAATTCCTCTTGAACCGGATGGTATTTGGAATGCCCCTGCAGGAGGCGATCGAGGCTCCGAAATTCAGCAGCGAACACTTTCCCGGCTTTTTTTCGCCACACGACTTTTATCCCAACCGGGTTCGCCTGGAGCCCGCGATCGGGACCAGTGTGTTTGAGGAATTGCGGGATCGCGGCCACGATCTGGACATTGGGCCGGCATGGAGCGAGGGCTTCCTGTGCGCCACGGAGCGAAATCCGCAAAGCGGCATCCTGGAAGCCGGCTGCGATCCGAGAGGGACGAAATCGGAAGTCTTTCCAGCCTGCGCCTTGGCGATCTAGCGATCGCAAGGCTCAAAGACAATGATCACACGGGATCCGCGCCGGTCACCTGCGCGAGCAGCCCAAAGAACCCCTTCTTGCGGCCCGCGCCCCCATTCCCGCCATCAACAGCGGCGCGCAGAGGCCGACTGACTTAAGAATATCGCGGCGATCCTGGATCATGAGCCCTCCCAACCTGGTTGTTATCCGGCGAGCACAGCGGTGGCAAACTTCGCCTCCGGCTTGAGGTCAAGCGGAGCGCCATCCGCCGCGAGCTCGCCAAGGCTGGCGTCAATCTGGGCGGCGAGAAAACGACTGGCGGGCAGCAGGACGACACTGCTATGGTCTGCCGCCACGGGAAGGTTGCGCACAATCAAACCGCCCGCCGCCAAATCCGACCACATCGTCCGGTACGCATCCAGCTTTGGTTGGGATGCGAAAAGGATTATCGGGCCCCGATACAGACCCGGTATATAGCTGGCCTCGATGTCGCGGAACCAGCGCATATAAAAATATTCCCGTTCATCATGGGGAACGGCCAGTCCCAGGGCGTGGCGCACGGCATTGGGCGCCTTTTCGTTCAACCTTCTTACAGCCTTCAACATGTCGCCGATGGTTTGCTTCGCAGCCTGCAAAATGGGGGTATCCCGACCCGCAATGCGGCGGAGCGCGGCGGCGCGGGCCCGCTGGACCCCGCTGCGGTACCGGCCGGCATTTGTTTCGATCAGGCCCAGCAAAGCGACAGCCTCACCGGCGTCTTGCAATTGACGCGCCATTTCGTAGGCAATAGTGCCCCCCGCCGAAAAGCCGATGAGATGATAGGGGCCCACCGGTTGCACTTTTCGAATCTCAGAAAGATAAGCGGCGGCAAATTTTTCAACGGAGCGCGGCAAGCGTTCCATCCCGTCAAGCGGCGGTGCGTGCAAGCCATAAAGCGGATTGCCGCGCCTGAGATCCTGCATGAGATCGCGCACATACATCACGCCCCCGCCACCGCCATGCACAAAGAACAGCGGAGCGCGCTCGCCTTCTGCACGGAAGGTGACCAGCAATGTCCTGTCATTTGCGCGCCAGATTTCTCTCAGCAGCGCAGCCTGCAGGGCGATCGTCGGTGCGCGGACCATGGTGCTGGCCGGGAGGTCGAAGCCATGCGCGCGCGAGATCTTGGCGAAGATCATGACCGCCTGTAGCGATGTCCCGCCGAGCTCGAAAAAGTCGTCGTCCGTACCGATTTTGGAAATGCCAAGGACCTGTGACCATATCCGCGCCAATGACGCTTCATCCTTGTTGGACGGCGCGCGATAGGACCTTGCCGGCGCGCCCAGGGCCGGCAGTGACAAGGCCTTTCTGTCCAGCTTGCCGCTGGGCGTTAGGGGGAATTTCTCAACCCAGGTCAACGCTGCCGGCATCATATATTTGGGCAGCTTCTGATGCAGGTGCGCAATCACGGCCGCCCGGCCGGGACGATTGTTGCCGTCACGCGCAATCGCAAAGGCGAATATCCGCTTGGTCCCGTAATCGTCGGAATGGATGACAGCAACCGCGCTGGCGACTTCCGGCATGGTTTCCAGCTGCTGCTCAATTTCACCGAGCTCGACCCGCAGGCCGTTTATCTTCACCTGGTCGTCCGTCCGGTTGATATAATCGAGCTCCCCGTCGTCGCGCCAGCGTACCATGTCGCCGGTCCGATAGAGCCGCCCCTGCCCGAACGGGTTTTCCACAAACCGTTCGGCGGTCAAGTCGGGCCGATTGAGATAGCCGCGGGCGACACCCGCGCCGCCGATATACAACTCACCCCTGGCGCCTTTCGGCAACAGCTGCATGTTGCGATCCAGGACGTGGAGTTTTGTATTCCACAGACCCTTCCCGATGGACGGCTCGCTGCTATCGAAGCCGACCTTGGCTATGCTGGCATAGACGGTCGTTTCCGTCGGTCCATAGGCATTCTCGATCCGGACATTCGGATCGATGGCCAAAACGCGATCCACCAGGGAACGCGCAAGAGCCTCGCCGCAAAAGCGGATGAGCCGCGCGCCCGGACGATACCCTCCGACCTGAAGCAGGGCATCAAACACCGATGGCGCCGCTTCCAGGATCAGAACCTCATCCCGGGCGGGCGCGGCGGGCAATTCCAGCAGCGTATCCACCATGATCAGGCGCCCGCCACCGGCCAGCGACATGAAGAGCTGGTCGACCGAGACATCGAAATTCAGCGAGGTCGAAAACAGGATACCGCCCAACTCGTCCGGCGTTATATGGATGAGGTAAAGCACCAGATTGACCGCGCTGCGATGCTCGACGGCCACACCCTTAGGTCTGCCCGTCGATCCGGATGTGTAGATCACATAGGCGAGATTTTCGGGACCCGCCGCGACAAGCCTGGCGGGAACAGCTGGCGCGTTACCCAGGTTTGGATCATCCAGATGGAGTTGCGCCGCGCCGGTGGGGGGAAGCCGCTTGGCTCCCTCTCTTGTCGTGACAATGAGGTGGGCCTGGGCGTCGGCGACCATGTAAGCGATGCGGTCCGCCGGTAGCGTGACGTCGAGAGGCAGATAAGCGCCTCCCGCCTTGTGAATCGCAAGCAGGGTTACAATCAGGTCGACGTTTCTCGACAAGGCCACGCCGACAACGATTTCCGGCAGCACGCCCGCCGCCGACAGATGCAGCGCCAGCGTTTCGGCCCTCGCATGCAATTGCGCATACGTGATCGCTTGCGTCCCACAGGTCACCGCGATGGCGTCAGGCGTACGTTGGGCCTGGGCCGCACAGAGGGATGCCAGCGTGGCATCCGAGGGAACGGGCATGTCGTTGTCGTTGAGTTCGACCAGCTGATGGTGGCGCTCGCCGTCGTCGACCAGGGGAATGACGGCGGCGGTATGCTGCTGCAAGTCTGCCGCGCTGGTCAGCAGGAATTGAAGGCAGCGGGCCAATCGGACGCCGTCATCGACCGCGATCAGCCCCTGATCGAACGTCACCGTCAAGACGGCACCGGCGTCCATCTCGCGAATATCGATCGCCAAGGGATGATAGAAGCCCGCGCTATAGTTGCTGTAGGTGACCTGGGCCTCGCCGAGGGATACGGGCTCCATCGCCGGGATATAGTTGAACATCACGTCGAAAACGGCCTGGCCTGCACGGACCAGGGATGCAAAGGGAAAGCGGCTGCGCCTGCGATCGGCCATCTGCCTGGACGCAATGTCCTTCAGCAGTTTCGTCATCGTGACGTCGTTCTCAACCGTCATGCGGAACGGCATCACGGTCATCGCCAGGTCTATAGACCGCTTGGCGGCCGGCGTGGCGCGATTGTGCATGGGCGTTCCGATCACAATGTCCTGCACCCCGTAGAGCCGCGAAATGCCGACAGTGGTGAGCGCCAGGGCCAACCTGGGCACGGTCGACCCCAGTGACGTGGCGGCCTGCTTCAGGCGCGCGAAAGCTTGCGGCGATATGGAATGGGACAAGCGCGTCGGACGGCCTGACCGGCCGCGCTCGGATTTTGCGCGATCGACCTCCACCAACGACTCCGGGAGATTCTCAAGCCTGGAATTCCAATAGGCCAGATCCGCTTCACGGGCGCTCGAATTGAGATAGGCGGCTTCCTCAACGAGACGATCCGTCAATGCCAGCGTCTCGGAAGGAGGAGGCTCGGCGCCCTTAACCAGGGCGTCATAGACACACGCGATGCGTTGGAAGCACGCAAAGCGCCCGATGGCGTCCGCCAGCACATGATGGAATTTCTGCAGGAACACAAAATGATCGTCGCTGATTTTCACCAGCGCAAAATGAAAAAGCGGGAAACTGTTCCAGGGCCGGGGCGCCCAGAAATGTTCTTCGATCCAGATCTCGGCGGAATGCTCCGGCTGCTCGTCCTGGGACAGATCCTGCTGTTCGAGCACATAATCGTCGAGGGCCACGAACTCCTGGCGCAGGGCGCCGTCAAGATAGCTCAACGACACCCGGATCGCGTCCGTCTCGCCAACAACCCGCCGAACCGCCGCCGCAAAAGCCTCTGTATCGATATGCCCACGGATGCGCGCGATATCTGCGGTGTTGGCGACGGGCGCGTCGGGAAGGGCTATCGCGTCCAGCGCAATGGGGGTCTGGGCTATGGTGAGCGGAAAATGCTTGGCGCCAGGCGGAAACGGACCGCCGGCTGCGTTCGCATCCCCAGACGGCGATCGCGGTCCGTCAGAAGGCGCGTTTTTCAAAGCCGGCTCAGCAACCGTGTCGCGTAACATGTCGTTTGGATCACAGTAAAATGGCTAAACCCGGCGGCGCTGCCGGCGGTGCTATTGGTCGCCGATCATGAACTTTTGTTCAAGAATGGGCTACTGTTTACCATAACGCCGGGTTTGTATGCGGCTGATAGGCCTAGCAAATAGCGCGAAAATCGTTGGATTAGCCGGGGTAGCAGCCCGCCCCCCGGGCGCGCTCCCGGACCAGCGCCAGGATTGCCCTGCATAGGGGGGTGCTGACCCCCGAAAGCTCCGCAAGCTCCACCACGGCGCCCAACAAGGCATCGATTTCGATAGGGCGGCCGCGCTCCAGGTCCTGCAGCATCGAGGTCTTGTGCTCACCCACTTCGCCGGCGCCGTCAATGCGCTTGTCTATGGAAATCGCGAATTTTGCGCCCAGCCGCTCGCCCACAGTCTGTGCTTCTTCCATCATGGCATGCGCCACCGCGCGCAAATCAGGGCGGAAGGCAAGGCGCTCCAGTGTGGAACCTGTAAGCGCGGACAGGGGATTGAACGCCAGGTTGCCCCACAGCTTCACCCAGATTTCGTCACGGATGCTGGCGCGCACCGGCGCCTTCAACCCTGCCTGGGCCAGCATCTGCGACAAAGCCTCGACGCGCGCGCTTTTGCTGCCGTCCGGTTCGCCCAGGGAGAAACGATTTCCGTAGGTGTGCTCGATCACGCCCGGCAGGACGACTTCCGCCGCCGGATAGACGATGCAGCCGATCGCCTGACGCGGTGGAAGCTGTGCCCACACTTTGCCGCCCGGATCCACGCTTTCAAGGGTGCGATTGCGCCACGGTCCTTCCTGGCCATGGAAGTACCAATAGGGAATGCCGTTGATGGCGGTGACCAGCGCAGTTTCGGGCCCCATCAATTTTGCGATCTGGGGCGCAGCGGAGGCAAGCCCCGTCGCTTTTAAGGTGACGATGACATAGTCCTGCGGCCCAGCCTCCTCGGCCCTGTCCGTGCAGGCAAGCCGCACGGTTGTCTCGCTTCCTTCGCTTTTCAGCGTCAGGCCGCGCTCCCGCATCGCTGCCAGATGGGCCCCTCGCGCGATGACGGTGACGTTGGCGCCTGCCTGGTGCAGCTTGACCGCCAGATAGCCCCCGATAGCGCCCGCGCCGAAGACGGCAATCCTCATCCGGCTATCCCAAGTTTCTGGGCCAGCTTTTCATGCAGGCCGATGCGCTGCAGCTTGCCCGTCGCGCCCTTGGGGATTTCCTCCAGGAACACGATCCTGCGCGGTACCTTGAAATCGGCCACGCGTGAGCCGACAAAGGCGCGCAGCTCGCGCTCATCGCAGGCCGCGCCCTCGCGTAAGACCACGGCCGCCGCAATATCCTCGCCCAGTTTGTCATGTGGCATCCCGAAGGTCACAACCTGCGCCACGCAAGGATGGTCCATCAGTATCGTGTCGATTTCCAGCGGGCTGATCTTTTCGCCACCGCGATTGATCAGCTCCTTCAGCCGGCCGGTGAGGCGCAGATAGCCCTGGGCGTCCAGCACCCCCTGATCGCCGGTGCGGAACCAGCCATTGGCGAAGGCCTTGGCATTGGCTTCGGGATTGGACTCATAGCCGGCGGTGACATTGGGGCCGCGTATCACCACCTCGCCCAATTCTCCGGCGGACAGCAGCCGGCCGTCTTCATCCATGATGGCCACATCGGGTCCCGCCGCGATGCCGACGCAACCGGTAAAGCGGTCTTGCGGAGGCAGAGGGTTGGACGCCATCTGATGCGCGGCTTCCGTCATGCCGTAAGCCTCAATCACCGGCACGCCAAACGTCATTTCCAGCGCCTCCATCACCTGGGGCGGCAGGGAGGCGGACGAAGAACGGATCAGTCTGAGCCGGCCTTTGGTGATGATGTCCCGGTTGCGTTCCGCCCGGGTCAGAATGGCCTGATGCATGGTGGGAACGGCGGTATACCAGGTTGGGTGTGCGTCCTCGAACCAGCTGAAGAATTTCAGGGCATTGAATCCCGGCGTGCAGACCACCGACGCGCCCGCCGCAATGCTGGAAAGCGTGGCGGCGATCAGGCCATGAATGTGAAACAGCGGCATGATGTTGAGGCAGACATCTTCCTCGCGCAGCGCCAGTGTGTTGCCGATGTGATAGGCCGATGCCGTGACATTGGTGTGTGACAAAGGCACGATCTTGGGGCGGGATGTGGTGCCCGACGTGTGCAGCACCAGGGCAATATCGCCCGCTTCGGCGAGCCCGCCGCTTGCCGCTGAGGCGCCGGTCGCGCCTTCCAGCGTGAAATCCCCCGCTTTGTGTCCAGCCACCAGTGCCACCACGGGGATGCCGCGCGCCGCAGCCACCGCCAAAGCAGGGCTTTGCATTCCCTTCAAGATGACCAATGCCTTGGCGTTCAAGTCGGAGAGATAGAACTCAAATTCCTCGGTGCGATAGGCCGGGTTCAGCGGCGCGGTCGTGGCGCCGCAGGCGATGGCGATAAAGGCCGCCGCCATTTCCGGACCGTTGGGCAGCACCATCGCGACCCGATCGCCACGTCCTATTCCCATGGTATTGAGGCTTTTGACCGTGCGCGCGCACAGGGCTCGCAATTCACCATGCGTCAAGGACTGCCGTTCCGGAGCGCCGATCGCCGGCGCCTGGTCGCGCCCGGCTTCCAGCAACGCATTCATGGTGCTGGCGCGGTAAAGGCTTGACATGGACGCGTCTCCCGAACCTAGTTCTTGTTATGCCGGAATGACAAAAATATAGCGGTGGCGGAAGCGGCAAGCCAGCAAATTGCAGGGGGCATGATGTCGGCATCGGGCACGGGCGGGGAGCTCAAAGGCCGCTATCTTCAGCTGATTTTCGGCATCATCTGCATGGTGATGATCGCCAACCTGCAATATGGCTGGAATCTGTTCGTCAATCCCATAGATCAGAAGCATCATTGGGGCCGCGCCGCCGTCCAGGTTGCCTTCAGCATTTTCGTACTCACCGAAACCTGGCTGGTGCCGGTGGAGGCCTGGTTCGTCGACCGCTTCGGGCCGCGCTTCGTGGTCATGGCGGGCGGTGTGCTGGTGGCGATCGCCTGGACCCTGAACTCCGTCGCCGGTTCGCTCACCATGCTCTATGGAGCGGCGGTGATTGGGGGCATCGGCGCGGGCGCGGTGTACGGCACGTGCATGGGCAATGCGCTGAAATGGTTTCAAGGCCGTCGGGGTTTTGCCGCCGGCCTGACGGCAGCCGGCTTCGGCGCCGGCGCGGCTGCCACCGTGGTGCCGATCCGCGCGGTGATAGCGACACATGGTTATGAGACAGCCTTCCTGTGGTTCGGCCTGGCGCAGGGCGCGGTGATCCTGATCGCCTCGCAATTCCTGCGCGCGCCGCCACCCAACACCGCGACGGTTGCGGCCGCCGGTCCCAACCTTCAGATGCAGCGCAGCTTCCAGCCGCTGGAAACCGTCAGGACGCCGCTCTTTTGGCTGCTTTACCTGATGTTCGTGATGGTGGCGGCGGGCGGGCTTGTCGTGACGGCGCAACTCGCATCGATTGCCGCCGATTTCGGCGTGGCCGAACAGCCACTGACCATTCTGGGTGTGACCGGAACGGTGCTGACCTTGGCGCTGGTGGCGAACAATGTGCTGAACGGGCTGGCACGGCCTTTTTTCGGCTGGGTGTCCGACAAAATCGGCCGCGAACCCACCATGTTCATCGCCTTCATGCTGGCGGCCTGCGCAATCGGGTCATTGGCCCTGTTGGGCCACCATCCGCTGTGGTTCGTTGTCATCGGCGGGCTGATCTATTTCACCTGGGGCGAGATCTACAGCCTGTTTCCGGCGACCTGCACGGATTCCTACGGCCTGAAGTACGCCACCACCAACTCGGGCATGCTCTACACCGCCAAGGGTACGGCGGCGCTGTTGGTGCCACTGGCCAATGTCGTCAGTGGCTCGGGCGACTGGCACGTCGTGCTCTGGATCGGCGCAGTGGCCAATGTCGCCGCGGCACTGTTGGCCGTTCTGATCTTGAGGCCCATGCGGCGCGCCCACCGGCTGAACAATTCCAGATAGAACGCCTGATCAACGATGAACGCATAGACCGCCCGACACCCTAGGCGCGCCCATTGCCTGGCCTTCCACCTTCAGGCGTTCACTGTCGGGTTCATCCACACGATTTCCCAAACATAGCCGTCCGGGTCTTCAATGTGGCGGTTGTACATGAAGCCAAGATCCTGGGCTGGGTTGGGGTCGGGGTGACCGCCCGCCGTGACCGCGCGGGCCAGCGTTGCATCGACGGCGTCGCGGTCTTCGACGGTGAGGACGATCATTGCCTGGCTGTCGCGCCGTGCGTCGCCGATTGGGCGTTTGGTGAATTCGCGATAGTGGTCATGGGTCAGCAGCATCACTCCGATCGCATCCGAGAACATCAACGAGGTGGATTTCTCGCCCGAAAATTGCGGGTTCACGGTGCCGCCTAGCGCAACGTAGAACGCGGTTGACGCGGCCAGGTCACAAACAGGCAGGTTTACGATAATCATTTTTGACATAACTTCTTTCCCGGATCGCGCTGCGTTTCTTTTTCCACAATATTAATATACATATTGTATAGTTAAATCAAGATACATTTTGCCGCGCCGGTTAACGCGATCCTGTCGCCCGTGCGGGGTTCTGAGTGAGAAAGGATAGGCAAGTGCCCGCCATTGAAATTGCGATCCGCTTGCCACATCAGCTAAGATCTCGGCCGCTGATATCTGGCTGAGCGGTCGAACGATCGCCGCTTGCCTCGCCGAATAAGGGAACTGTCGCGCGCTTGTGCCCCGGCCATGTTTGAACGCCCGGCAGGAGCCGCTCGAAGGTGATAAAATGCAGCACCAGCCAGACGAGAATGTCGCGCAACCGCCGCGCCGTGCGCCCGCCCATCACGAACAAAATTGGATTGTCGTTGGCGTCAAGAGGAAACAACGCCGCGAACCGGCCGACCGCAATTGCCTGGGCGAATGTGGAGAAACTGAACGGCCGAATGGGCTTGCCGACAATCCGGGCCGCCGCCTGCTCGGCGGCATAGACACCGGATACCGCGGCGGTCAGAGCTGATGGCCGAAATGGCGCACCGGTTGGCCCATTGGGATGGGCGCTGTCGCCGACCGCGAGGACAGAGGGATGGGAAACGGACCTCAGATCCGTGCCGACCACGACCCGATCCTGAGCATCAACCGCAAGGCCCGCCTGCCTGGCTATCGAGGGCGCGCGCATACCAGCTGCCCAAATGCAAATATCATATGGAAAGCTACGCCCGCCGGCTGTGACCAGTTCATTCGCCTTGATCTCGGTTACGCGTTCGTTATCGACAAGCATGACGCCCAGTCTCGCCAGGTCGTGCCTGAGTACGGCTTGCACCTTCTCGCTGGTGAAATCTCCGGCGCGCATTCCGCTCACCAGCGTCACGTTCATGCCGGGCCACGCCGATTTGACCTCGCCGGCCGCTTCAATCGAAAGAGGTCCGCCGCCGACGGCCAGAACTCTGGCGGGCCGTCCGGCAAACTGATGCAGCGCAGCCCGCAATGCGGCGGCCGAGCGCGGGCCTTCGCCGGGATCGAGTCGAAATGCGTGCTGCAGCGCACCCGGCACATTATCGGTGTCGACATGCGATCCCAGCGCATAGATAAGTTGGGTGAAGCCGACCTCGCGCGTCGTTCCACCTGCCTCCATGTTGATCGTGTTCCGCTCCGGATCGAGCGAGCGAACTCGCGCGCGAATGAATTCGACGCGGGTTCGCGCCAAATATGTCGAAAGAGATGCGATACGCGGCTTGACGGCGGCGACCATTGATTCCTGCAGCCGCACACGTTCCACGAACTGCTCCTCGGCGTTGATTAAGGCGACGCGTAGTCCAAGCCGGCGGCGTCCCAGCCGAAGACCGGCCATCAATCCCGCATAGCCGGCGCCCAGAACGACAATGTCATAGGTTTCACGCCTTGAGGTCGGCAACATGGCACGTTTCCTTGGAAGGGGTCACAGGCGCTCGCACATGCGGCCTTCAGGCGTAGCGGGCGGCGGCCATAGTCACGGCGGCGATCGCGAGCAGAAATGCCGCGCCGCGTTGGGCAGCGGCGATGCGTGATCGCGCGCTTGTGTCGTCGCTCCCAAGCCTGCGCAATCGCCGCAGCGCGCCACCGATGGCCACCGCCTGGATTGCGAGGGCAACAATTGCTGCCACGGCGCCGGCCGCCAACAATTGCTCCGGAGTCCCAAAGGAACCCCTGTGCAGCGTATGCCAAAGGTAGGCGCCGGCACCGATTGCGAATACGGCCGCCACGAGTTGCGGAACGAGTATCTGTTCGCCGCCCTTTCCCGCCATCCGCGCCAACGCGAATGTGGAGCCTGCCCAGAATGTAGCGGCGAGAATATGAACGGATATGGCTATAACCAACGCCAGTTGCATGGCATTAATCCTGTAGATGTGACGAATTTAGATATACAATGTGTTTAGTGAAGTTCAAGAGGTGAGCTGTGTCAAGGCGTTCCTATGTCAGCGTGGCGCGGGCCGAGGCGGCCACCGAAAAAAGGGAACGGGTGATTCAGGCGGCTGCCCGGTTCCTTCGGGAAGCGGATGGCATCACCGCCTTCTCGCTGGACGCGGTCGCAAAGGCCGCCGATGTCACGCGTCTTACAGTCTATAACCAGTTCGGATCGCGGCGTGGGCTGCTCGAGGCCGTTTTCGACGACATCGCACGGCGAGGACAACTCAGTCGACTCAACGATGCGATGGCCGAGGCGGACCCCCGCAAGGGGCTCGACCTGTTGATAGCGGTCTTCTGTGACTTCTGGAGTGGCGATCCCGCCGTGGCCCGGCTCCATGACGCCATGGCGATCGACCCGGAGTTCGCGCAGGGGCTTCTCGAACGCAACGAACGTCGGAGACGATCGATTGAAGAACTGGTCGCACGAATAGCGGGAAAAGGGGTGCCGGCCGCCGCCCGACGCGATGCCGTGGACCTCATATTCGCACTGACCAGTTGCGCAATGTTTCGGATGCTCGCCAAGGCCAGGTCCGTCTCTGCCGTCCGTGCCATCATTACGGATGGTGCTAGAGCGGCCATTGCCAGAATTAAGCCCGCGAAATCCAAGCCGATGTGATCGGGTCCGCATCGTCCCGGCTATCCGGCAACGCAAGGCTATCTACTGGCCGGCGACACGGATCGTGTTGTGCGGCAGGCCGAAGCCAGTACGATTCTGAAATGACGATCGGGACTCGAAGGTACCTTTCCTTACGCCGACATACCAGCAGGCGCGAACTGCCCCCTGTCTACATGGGACATCCAAATTTTTGTCCGCCGCCCGGGCATCGCGAACACAGGATGTGGGCGAACTCATGGGCGGACGACTGAGTGCACTGCAACAACGCAGAACGTGCGGAGGCATTATTGCGTCGGCCTTTTTGTCAGACAATACTTGCCGGCAAAATCCTGGAGGGCAACAAATGTCCCACAATCCGCTACCGCTCAGCCGCCGTGCCGCCCTCTTCTTGTCCGCCAGCGGCGGCGCCGCCGCACTCGCCAATTCCAGCCAGGCAGCGGACAGCACCAAGACCGCTGTCCATCAGGACCCCGGTAATTGCACGACGCCGCGTTCAGCCATCGCCCAGACTCAGTACGGAAAGGTCCGCGGCTTTGTCGATGGTGGCGTTTTCACATTCAAGGGCGTTCCCTATGGCCAGGATACCGGCGGCGCCAATCGCTGGCTGCCGGCAAAAGCGCCCGCGCCGTGGAATGACGAATACCCCGCCCTGATCTACGGGGCCAACTGCCCCCAGACCCTTCATAACTACGAGGCGATCGAGACGTCGTTCCTGTTCGACTGGGACGACGGCTATATGAGCGAGGACATGCTCAAGCTGAACATCTGGACGCCGAACCTGGCGGGAAAGCGGCCGGTGATGGTCTATTTCCACGGCGGTGGCTTCAGTTTCGGTTCCGCCTACGAACTGCCGTCACACGAAGGCGCCCAAATGGCGCGCCATCACGATGTGGTGCAAATCTCGGTCAATCATCGCCTCAATGCCCTGGGTTTCCTGGATCTTTCGGAGATCGGCGGGCCCGCCTATGCCGAATCCGCCAATGTCGGGATGACCGATCTGGTGGCCGCGTTGCGTTGGATCAAAGACAACATCGCCAATTTCGGCGGCGATCCGGATTGCGTGATGATCTACGGGCAGTCGGGCGGCGGGTCCAAAGTGACCTGCCTGATGGGCATGCCATCAGCCGCCGGGCTTTTCCACCGCGCTTGCGTGCAGTCGGGTGGCGGCGGAAATTTCGCCAGCAGCGAACAGGCTCGGGCCTTGGCCCGCCAAGTGATGGTTGAGTTGGGTCTTCAGCCCAATGACCTGGCCGGATTGCAGAAGACGGACTGGTCGAAACTCTATGCCGCCGGCCAGGCGGCCATCGCCGAGATCAACGGTCCTGCGCCCGCGGGCGGCATTGGCTTTCCTCCAAGCCCAACTCCGCGGGTTGGCTGGGCTCCCGCAATGGACGGCCATGTTGTGCCGCTGCGGCCCTTTTATGACGTCGCGCCCGAAATCTCGAAGAACATACCGATGATGATCGGTTCCGTCAGTGAGGAAGGCACGAGTTTTCATTCAAACCCCACCGAAGCGGAGTGGCGCGCCAATCTTGCAAAAATCCATGGCGAGGCCAAAGCCAACGCGCTGGCAGACGCGATGAAGAAAGCCAATCCCGGGAAAAGTATCCGGCTGCTGTCCTACGGCGTGTCGGGGCTTGCCCAACGCAACAATGTGGAACGGATGGTCCGGCTGAAACACGCGCAAGGCGGCGCTCCGGTCTATCAGTATTGGTTCACCTGGCAATCGCCCATGCTGGATGGCGTGGCGGGCGCCTGGCATACTTCCGAACTCGCTTTTTGTTTCGACAATACCAAGCGCTGCGAGCAAGGAACGGGCAACACGCCGGAGGCGCAGGCTCTTGCCAAGAAGATGGCGACCGCTTGGGCAAACTTCGCACGCAGCGGCAATCCCAGCCAACCGGGCCTTCCCTGGCCGCCATGCGATGCCACCGCCATGCAGACCATGGTCTTCGACAACCATTGCCGTATGGTCGACGATCCGGAAGGCAGTGTGCGGAAGATACTGTCCTAGTCGTTGAACTGGCCCGTCTGCCGCGCCGAACTAGGCAAGCCTGGGTAGTGGCCGCTGCGCTTTACAAGGCTCATAACAACAACCGGAGCCGACATCGAAAGGGGAGGAAATCATGAAATCGTGGAATCGCCGTGGAATGCTGGCGGGTTTGGGCGGCGCGGCCGGCGCAACGCTCTGGAGGCCGCCAACGGCCGATGCGCTGGGCCTGGCGGACGATAAGATAAAGGTCATTCGCTACTACACAAATCCAGGCGATGCCCAAGGCCGGCAAGGGCAGCCAATGGTCAACCAGTCCACCAATGTGGTGATCATCGAGACCGAAAGCGGGCTCCTGGGCATAGGAGAAGGCGGCGAGCCGCGCACCATGGAAGAGTGCGCGGCCATGCTGATCGGGCTGGACCCATTCCGCATCGACAATCTCTGGCAACGCATGATGCGTGGCTATTTCTATCCTGCCGGAAGAGAAAAGCTGCATTCGCTGGGCGCGCTTGATCTGGCGCTGTGGGACCTGAAAGGCAAGGCGGCGGGTTGGCCGGTGTGGCAGTTGCTGGGCGGCAAG